>ENA-UPTF01001427-UPTF01001427.1-marine-metagenome-genome-assembly--contig:-NODE-1427-length-14981-cov-2.920357_pt1 | contig 14981 bp, 11 predicted proteins | sample MGYA00238166_ERZ767019 | MGnify/ENA primary metagenome ERZ767019 (study PRJEB28930, sample SAMN06266391) | marine metagenome | isolation source: Sea water from 250 m depth | place: Atlantic Ocean...
CACAGCAGATGTTGGCCTAATTTATGAACCGGCATTGGCAGATGGCACTTTATCGAGAGCTCGCAAAGGGTCTGGAAATTTTACCGTTGTCGCAACTGGCCGGGCGGCACACGCTGGCCGGGAATACGATCAAGGTAGAAATGCCATAATGGGGCTATATTCCGCTGCCCAAAAATTGGAGCAGCTCACAGATTTAGAAAATGGGATTACAGTAAATATCGCGCGAATCTCTGGTGGTACTGCTTTCAATGTTGTCCCTGCGGCCGCTGTTTTGCAGTTTAACGTGCGCTGTCAGTCAGTTAATCAGCAGCAGGAGCTCGACGCAAAAATAAAGGCGGTTATTCATGAAACTGCTCAACAAAGCCAAGTCGCTTTAGAGATTAGCGGAGGCTTTTCACGACCTCCTAAAAGCATTTCTCCTGCAAACCAACTTCTTATGGATTGGGTCGTGGAGAGTGGCAAACAGTTGGATATCAATGTGCAGTTTAAGGACACCGGTGGCTGCTGCGATGGGAATAATCTTGCCGCAGTTGGGTTACCCAATGTCGATACTCTCGGAGTGCTAGGCGGACAAATTCACACCGCCGATGAATTCATGCTAATCAACAGCCTGACGGAGCGAGCAAAACTAAGCCTCAATATTTTGCAAAAAATTTCAGAAGAAGGCGATCGCTTGCAAGCTCTCAGTAAGAGAGATAACGAGAATTAAAGTGTTAATCAGAACAGCCAATGAGGGTGACTTACCAAGTTTGTTAAAACTTTCTGCCATGCTACCCCCGGGTATGACGTCAATGCCATTTGACAAAAACACCTGGAAATCAAAGATTGAATTAGTAGAGGAAAGTCTAGCAAGTAAGGAGAGAACAGATTCGGAATCAGTTTACTTGCTTGTGCTTGAAGATCGCGAAACCCAAAATATCGTGGGTACTGCTGGGATAGTTGCAGGTGTAGGATTAACCCGACCTTTCTACAATTACAAATTGTCCAAAGAGTCTAAATTTTCTGAAGCGCTGGATATTAGGGTTACCAGTAACTTATTGAATCTGGTTAATGATTTTACCGGTGAGACTGAACTCATATCTTTATTTCTGATGCCGGACTATAGAAAGAACAGCATTGGTCAATTTCTATCTCGCGCTCGCTATTTGTTTATGAGCGATTTTCCTGAGCGATTCGGTGATATCGTATTCGCAGAGATCCGTGGCTGGTTAAACGAAAGTGAAAAGTCTCCCTTCTGGGAACAGTTAGGCAAAAAGTTTTTTAATCTACCTTTTGCCCGTGCTGATTTTATTAGTGCAGTAAACGGCTCTCAGTTTATCTCAGACTTAATGCCAAGATTTCCCGTGTATTTGGAATTACTTCCAGAAGAAGTGGTAGAGGTTATTGGTATACCACACGAAGAATCAGTACCGGCAAAGAGATTGCTGGAACGAGAAGGGTTCAGTTATCAGGGAGCTGTCGATATTTTTGATGCGGGGCCAGTTATGGAATGCGAACGCAGTAATATTGAATCCATTAAAAATGCAAAGCCATTAACAATAAATAATATTGTCTCTGAAATTAGTGAAGATGATTCTTCGCCCAAATGCATAGTTAGCAATCGTTGCTTGGAAGATTACCGTTTGATCATGGCGCCTATACGCTATGAGGAGGGAGAAGAAGCTACTATCTCAGAACAAGACGCTGAAATATTAGGAATCAGTGTGGGCGCTCAAGTTCAGACTTTAGAGTTACGTTAAAAATATGAGTGAGTTAAGTCAGGGACATTATATCGATGGAGAATGGAAGCCTTCACAAGGGGAGGGCTTCACTTCAGAAAATCCAGCAACTGGTGAAATCATTTGGGCCGGAGTTATCGCTGATAGCAATACTGTGAATGAGGCCGTTAAAGCAGCTAAAGAGGCTTTCAGTTCCTGGCGGATTCTTAGCTTTGATGAAAGAAATGTTTTCGTTGATACATTTATTGGGCATATTAAAGCGCGCGAGAAAGAACTAGCTCAGGTAATACATGCTGAGACTGGCAAGCCTCTGTGGGAATGTAAAACCGAAATTAGCTCCATGATCGGCAAAGCAGCTATTTCCGTGAATGCTTATAGTGATCGAACTGGAACAGCGGAAAAAGAAGCTAATAATGTTTCAATACAGTTAGCTCATCGCCCGATCGGCGTATTTGCTGTACTGGGACCTTACAATTTCCCTGGTCACTTACCCAATGGTCACATAATTCCAGCGTTGCTAGCAGGAAACACCATCGTCTTTAAACCTTCAGAATTAACACCTATGTTTGGTGAGCTTATGGTTCAGTGCTGGGCCGATGCTGGAATCCCTAATGGTGTTGTTAATCTATTACAGGGTGCTTGTTCTACCGGTGAAGCTTTGGTTAGCGCGGAATCGATAGATGGTGTGTTATTCACTGGCAGCTCTGCAACTGGACATTCAATTCATAAGACTTTGGGTGGTCAGCCAAACAAGATGTTAGCTCTGGAGATGGGCGGCAATAATCCTTTAGTAGTGGATGAAGTCAGTGACCTAGATGCAGCAGTCTACACAATAGTTCAATCTGCATTTATTTCCGCCGGACAACGTTGTACTTGTGCCCGAAGACTAATTCTTGTTCGCAATCGCGCCAATGAAGAATTATTAAGCAAGCTTGGCCGCGTAACCGCCCAAATAAGAGTAGGCAGTAACGACGATTGTTTTATTGGCCCAGTTATTTCGAACGCGGCTGCGGACAATGTTATGGAATTTGAGCGCGATTTGATCGAGAAAGGTGGTGGTGCAATCCTGTCTTTGCGAAGGCTAGATAAAGATCGCCCATTTCTGCAACCAGCATTAATAGATACAACTGCTGCAAAGGGCTTAGACGACGAAGAATGCTTCGGACCTTTGCTGCAGGTTAAATGGGTTGAAGATCTGAGTTCTGCAATTGAAGAAGCAAACAATACCCATTACGGTTTATCAGCAGGATTGCTCAGCAATAACTCTGAGTCCTGGAATCTTTTCTATCGAGATATCCGTGCTGGTATTGTAAATTTTAACCGAGCTATTACCGGCGCAAGTGGCGCTGCACCATTTGGTGGAGTGGGTGCCAGTGGTAACTATCGTCCCGGTGCGTACTATGCAGCGGATTACAGCGCCTATCCCATTGCCAGTATGGCAAGTAATTCTGTTGAACTTCCTGAAAACCTGGCTCCCGGTATTACTCTATGACTACCGTGAACAGCTATGAAGTCAACTTCGATGGTTTAGTTGGCTTGACTCACAACTATGCCGGTCTTTCTTATGGTAATGTCGCGTCATCGAGTCATGGTGGATTGACTTCATCGCCACGGGCAGCGGCGCTGCAGGGTTTGGAAAAAATGATGGCTCTGCATCGGCTTGGATTGAAGCAAGCTGTCCTACCTCCGCAGGAACGACCGCATATACCCACCTTAATCAAATTGGGATTTAACGCAGCGACAGAAGCAAAAATTATTGCAAAAGCAGCACAAGAAGCTCCTCAGAAACTTGCTTCTACCTGTTCAGCTTCTTCCATGTGGGTTGCTAACGCGGCAACTATCAGTCCCTATGCGGACACTGCTGATGGCAAAACTCATATCACCCCAGCAAGTTTAACTAGCATGTTTCATCGTTCGATTGAGGTCGATACCACTTCGCGAGTATTGAAATCAATTTTTGCTGGAGACGAGTATGAGCACCATCAGGCATTATCGGCGGACTCAACATTGTTCGATGAAGGTGCTGCTAACCACACTCGATTTTGCGGCGCATATGGCGAGCCTGGTGTAGAGCTATTTGTATTTGGAACCAGTAAAACAAATCCTTATCTTGCGCCAGCGAAATTTCCAGCCCGTCAGAGTTTAGAATCATGCCAATCAATTGCCAGCAATCATGGCCTAGCTTCAACTAAAACAATATTTGCTCAACAAAACCCGGAAGCAATTGATGCAGGTGTATTTCACAATGATGTTATTGCCGTGGGAAATCGAAACTTGCTGTTCTATCACGAACAAGCTTTTGTGAATAATTCAGAAGTTTGTGATCAGCTCAGTGCTGCTTTCGATCAGGGTGAATTGATTTTTATTGAAGTTCCTAAAGCTCAAGTGGGTCTTAAAGACGCCATTGCTTCCTATTTATTTAACTCTCAATTGCTTAGTGTCCCTAGTACAGAAGGAACCACAATAATTGTTCCGACTGAGTGTCGAGATATTGAACCAGTTCATGATTATCTTAGTAAGCTCGAAGCTGAGAACAGCGCTATTGATCGAGTTATGTATTTCGATTTGCGCCAGAGTATGAATAACGGCGGCGGCCCGGCTTGCTTACGTTTAAGAGTAGTTATGAGTGAAGAACAAATAGATAGTTGTGGGACGAATGTATTCCTAACAGATTTACTCTATGAACAACTTAAGACCTGGATCGAAGCACATTATCGGGAAAGCCTGGTGCCAGAGGACCTGGCGGACCCAGCTTTGTTGGAAGAATGTCGTCGTGCCCTGGATGAGCTCTCCGAGCTACTTAAGTTAGGATCGGTCTATGATTTTCAGTTGAACTAGCGAGCATCCATCTGAGCTGCTTCCATCATCACATGGAAGATCACGTTCTGTTCCATCACTCCTCGAATTAAATCTGAGCCCGCTCCTATTGCATAAATTGCTACATCTTCCCCCGCATGAGTTTCACTTGACATGTGAACGAGGGATTCGGAATGAAATCCTTCGTGAGTTGTATCTACATCACTTAAATCGTTCCGTCTATTTTCCTGAACTGGAACTGTGTAGATTGCTTCGGCTGAATTTCGACCTGGAGTTTCTGCAAATCCCCTACCGTTGGTATAGCCGAGGGTAGTGTAAGGCAGACCATCTCGGGCAAGAGTTGGCTCTGTTCTAGGTTGTCCTGCTGCATCCAGGCCTACAACTTTCCCTAAGATGGGATTTCCTCGTTTTGGATAACCAGCGATGGTAAATACGTGGCTGTGATCTGCAGTTACTATAATCAGTGTTTCATTAAGGTCCACCATCTCAACCGCAGTTTTTACTGCGCTAGCCAATTCGATAGTATCTCGCAATGCACGAAATGGATTTACTGCATGATGGGCATGATCGATTCGTCCAGCTTCGATGTTTAGGTAATAGCCTTGTTCATTTTTACTGACTATTTCAATGGCTTTCGCAGTCATCTCAGTGAGTGTCGGCTCTCCACCTCTATCAGCTGGAGTATCATAGGAATATTGCATGTGAGAAGGATTAAACAGACCTAACAAGTGATCTACGCTTTGTGAATCGATAGCATCAAACTGTTCTTTATTCCATACATAGGCTGCATTACTGTGATTTTCAACCCATTCTTCCGGTAGATTTCTTCCGTCTAAACGTCCACCCTGTCCGCCGGTTTCAGGGTCTGCTCCGTCTGTCCTGGGAATGAAGTTTCTTCGCCCTCCACCCATGGCAACCTCAATTCCATCACTACCTGGCACATTATCAACGAATTCGATTAACTGTCGGGCGATATCAGGGCAATCCCCTGCATTGCGCAGATTTTCTGCATCTCCGTCATCTTCAAAATCCCGCTCCATACTATGTGCATAGTTTGCAGCAGGTGTGGCATGGGTGAGACGGGCAGTACTTACGACTCCTGTAGACATCCCTTTCGTTTCAGCCAATTCGAGAAATGTCTGTAACTCATTTCCGGCCTCGGTACTGCAATCTCCGCGTTCTACGTTTTGATTGATGCTGATTATCCCTCTGTCGGTTTTAACACCGGTAACCATGGCTGTCATCGTGCCCGCAGAGTCAGGCACCTGCGCGTCAGTGTTATAGGTTTTAGCGAGGGCGACATTAGGAAAGGTTTCGAAGGAAAGCTCGTGTTCTTCTCCTGGATTCCCTTCTAATTGTCCAGCAAGAATTCGAGCTGCTGTGACTGTAGATACACCCATACCGTCTCCAATAAATAGAATTACGTTTTTGGCTATTGGTATTTCAGCATTGGCATAGCGATAGGACAGGTTGCGCTCAACTACTGCCCTACCTTCCTCGTACCAACGCTCTGGTGTTTCTTGGGCGCTAGAGGAGAGAGTGAGTGTGCTGAGAAAAATAGCAGGCCAAAGCCAGTGATTAATCTTTGAGAGAATCATTCTGTTAGTCCGTTTTAACTGAGGTGATTATGCAATTCGCATGTTACATGAAAATGAGTCTTGAATTAGTAGGATATGTTTTTGTAATTCAAGATTTTGCAAATATCAGATGACTAAGGTCTAATAATCCCTGCGAGAATTAGAGGACAGTCCTGATGGAAATTGATATCACCTATTGCATGGCATGAAACTATCAGCCAGATGCTGACCGTGTGTCAGCCGAAGTTAGAGATGTGGTCGGAGTCGAAGCCACATTGATAGTTGGAAGCGGCGGTATCTTCGATGTAAAGCGGGATGGTGTCCTGATATTCTCTAAGCATAAGCTCGGCAGATTTCCTAATGAGGGAGAAATCGCAGATTTGCTTAAGTAAGCCTACTTAATCTTCTACCAGGTGATGCTTAGGATCTACTGGTCGCATTAATGCATTACTAACCAGCGCAATAGCTAGCAAGGCTGCCATTAACACCATAGTCGAATTGTAAAGACTGCTAGTCGGGTCCGTAGTCCCGGCAGGAGCGATTTCCATCAGCCGAGAAATAGTTACGGTGTTCGAAGCTACCAAGGCTTCTAATTGATCAACGCCTGCGCCGAACTGTGCCTGGAATGCAGATACATCTATTACAGAAACTAAATCTTCAATGGCATTATTGACTGAATTCTGACGCAAAGAAGTAATTGCAAGCGGTCCTAATACTCCGGCTGTACTCCAGGCGGTTAATAAGCGTCCATGAATTCCGCCTACATATTTCGTTCCAAAAATATCGGCAAGGTATGCAGGTATGGTGGCAAAACCACCGCCGTACATCGTAAAGATGATCATTGTGGCGGCATAAAAATAAACCAGCCAGACCACAGATGGATTGACGCTTACTTGCTGTGCCGTGATTGGTACAGAAAGGTAGAGAACTATTCCTAAAGCAAAGAATATCCAGTAAGTAGTTCGCCTACCTATGTAGTCCGATGTGCTTGCCCAAATAAATCGCCCAACCATATTGAAGGCGCTAATCATTACAACATAGGTAGCGGCAAATGCGGTGTCGACTACTTGCGGTAGTGACGAACCAAAGATTTCCGTAATCATGGTTCGTGCTACCCCCAGCACCCCGATTCCGGCCGTAACGTTAAAGCAAAGCACTATCCATAACTGATAAAACTGTCGTGTCTTTAAAGCTTCGTCGATGTGTACATTATGGCTGGAAATTAATGCACCTCTTTCCTCCTCGCTGGGTTCTTCCCAGCCAGCAGGCTTCCAACCTTCAGCTGGTATTCGATAAGAAAAAGCGGCCAACAACATAACGACTAAATAGATTAGTCCTAAGACCAAGAAGGCTTCAGCAACACCAGCAGCACCTGTTTCAACTACATAAACTCCTTCCGGCCCAGGCACTGTCATGTCTCTAACTTCCGCCGCACCAACTACGACTACTTCTCTTAAAGTTCCGCTAACTTCGGCGAATCTGCGACCGGCTTCAGTAACCAGATTGACATCTGTAGCTGCTCCTAAATACTCGGGTGCTTGATAAAACGTGCGGATGAAAAATTCTTTCAGTGGTGTGCCGATCATTGCACCGCCGCCGAAACCCATAATGGCCATGCCAGTAGCCATACCACGACGGTCTGGAAACCAACGTATGAGTGTACTTACAGGAGATACATACCCCATGCCGAGGCCAACGCCACCAATCACACCGTAGCCTAAATAGAGAAGCCACAATTGATGAGTCAGAATTCCGGCAGCCCCCACGATGTAACCGCCACCCCAGCAAAATGCCGCTACTACACCGACTTTGCGTGGTCCAGCTTCTTCCAACCATTTTCCGGCAAAGGCCGCGGCTAGGCCTAGAGATACGATAGCTACAGTAAATACCCATACCACTGCGCTAAGACTCCAATCGTCCGCGGCGCTGGTAACCACGCCGTAAACACGAGTGAGGGGAGGGTTGTAAATACTCCAGGCGTACACTGACCCAATACATAAATGGATCGCGACGGACGCTACGGGAACACGCCAACGGTTGTAATCAGCAGGCGCAATAATGCGTTCCTTGGAGAGAAGTCCGGCCATTTATGAAATCCTTTCTGCCATCTTTAGCGAAATGGCAGTCTTTGTTTTTATATTTAATAGCTGGCCGTAAAACTAACGCATTACGTGGAATCTGTAAAAGGTAAGAGCCTTTGGTGCTTGGTTTAATCAGATGAAATGAACTAGGATGACAGAAAATAAAAATAGCAGGGGGATATCATGGTGGAATCCTATACCCGTGGCCAAAAAATTCTACATTGGTTACTCGCCGTTCTTGTGTTGTTTTGGTTGTTAGTTTCCGGGCAAATCGCTGCTTCTTCTGAAGGCGAACAGAAAGGTATGATTCTGATGTTCCATTCCGGTGGGGCGCTAATCATATTTGCGTTGATGATGTGGCGCTATTCAAAACGCCGCAAGAATCTTGTTATGCCTTTAGCCGAGCTGAAATCCTGGGAACAATCCTGGAGCAGAAAAGTTCATGTCTCTTTTTATGTGTTGGTTACTTTGATGGCGATAACAGGAATTCTGCAAGGCGTGTTCTTCGATCAAGCGGTGCGCGTGTTTGGGGCCATCAATATCACGGTAGGTCATAACGAGTCATTGATGTCGACTTTTAATCTACTTCACAATGTTGTGTCGAAAATTTTTCTAGCGTTGATTGCGCTACATGTGTTGGCGGCATTAAAACATCAATTCGTTGATAAGCTCCCTTTTATAAAACGAATGGCTTGAAAACTAGCACTAGTCTTGAGTAGTTTCTGTCAAACGCTGGGACGAATGTCGCGCTTCTATGCGCTTATGTAGTCATGGTTCTCTAGCTAATTAGAATGGATATGACTTCTATCTATGAAGCCATTGGCATTTGGCATTTCGATAGCTATTAGAGTATCGGCGTTTAATTCGGTGTCTTCGCCGATAATTTCATTCATGAAAAGCACATAGGCAGTAACCTGATACGCCTGTTCATTGGTAAGAGATTTGGGCGCAGTTGCCGGCATTGCACGTCGTATGAAATCGAATACCGTGCTGGCGTAAGGCCAATAACTACCTACAGTGCGCAATGGTGGGCCTTCCGATTGCATATCACCGCCAACAATTATGGTGTTGCCTGAAGTGCCTTCACCATCTGCCCCATGACATACAGCGCAATTAATGTCATAGACTTCCTTGCCCTGTCTGGCAGTACCACCGCCAGGGGGAAATCCAGTTCCACTTGGTTCTGCAATTAGATCGAATCCTTCCAAATCTGCTTCAGTGATCGGAGTGCCAAGTCGCACTCTTTCCTGAGAGTTAACAACAAGGGTACTTAAAGCAACAAAAATTGCAAAGAATATTATAACAACTTCCTTATACATAAACGTTTGACACCTCTCCGAAACTATTTACACTCCAACTCTGAATGCAATGATTATGATAGGTACTAATGTTGCCTCTTTCCGCGAGAATTGCATCACGGGTAGGTTGCATATTGCCTTGGCTATCTATAGCTCGACTCTGCAGCACCGCTGATCCGCCATCCCATGCCCACGGAATAGTGAAACGAGTAAGGGCCTTATCCAATTGTAATCCTTGAATCGCTGCGTCAGCCCAAGTCTGGCCTCCATCGGCACTAACTTCTACTCGACGAATGCTGCCGCTGCCACTCCAGGCAACACCCGTTACTTGATAGATGCCCGGTCGATCTAATGACATCTGGCCAGACGGTGAAGTTATTAAGGACTTAGTCCCCATTGGGAATGTGAACTGATAACTAGAGCGATCGTGCAGAGTATCGGAGTACTTACTGGTTTCATCTCTAAACTGTGCCGCTTCTCGAGTTAGTTTGATTTGAGTTAACCATTTAACGCTGATATTGCCTTCCCAGCCTGGCACGAATAGGCGCATTGGAAAGCCCTGTCCCGGCATTACCGGTTCGCCATTCTGAAACAGCGCGATCATTACATCGTCTATAGCTTTATCAATTGGTATAGAGCGCCCCATGCTAGCTGCATCGGCGCCCACTGCTGCGAGCCACTTGGCTTCTGGTAACACTCCAGCCTCATCTAACAATGCTGATAACGGAATGCCAGTCCATTCAGCGCACGAGACTAAGCCATGAAGGCTTTGGGCAGTGCCATCCTCATTCCCACCACGGAGTAAGGCTCCGCTGTTGCCGGCGCATTCCAAAAAATACACGCGGCTGATCATTTCATACTTAAGTAGATCTTCATAATTAAAGACAAGAGGTTGGCGAACCAGCCCATTAATGACTAAATGATGACCCGAAGGGTCAATGTCCGGTATGCCGGCATGATGTCTTTCGAAGTGCAAACTGTTGGGCGTGATCGAACCCTGAAGATGTTGCAAAGGGGAGCGTGAGGAACCGCCGCCTGGGTAGGTGGCGTTTGGGGCTCCATGCGTGCGCTGAAAATGTTGCGTATGTCTGGAGGGAGCTCCGTAAGCGCTTGCGCCGGGGCCTGGAGTGCGCGACCAACTCGGTATTTCAAAGTTGATTCCGGCATCGGCTCCTAGCACTGTGCTGGAAGCCACCGCTCCAATTCCAGTAGCTCCGATACTTAGCAAATATCGTCGACTAATTAATCCATTACCCGCGACCTTGTCATAAATTTTATGCGGCATTAAGACTCCTTGTTGATTAAAGACCTAGGTATCTTTCAGTTTCATCTATTTCCGCAATATCATTATCCTTCCAAAGGGAATAGAAAGCCTGATATCTCTGTCTAGCATTGTAATCATCATCCATGCCGGCGTAACTTCTCGCTGCTCCCAAAAGTGCGCGCGGTCGATTCGCCATGCGTCCCAATGAGGCTTCATAAAGTGTGGCAGCATTTTCATGGCTACCCATTGTTAGCAGTAGATCGCCCGCGAGTTCATGAACTGGCTTTAAGGGACTCGCCGCTCCGCGCGGCGGCGATTGGCTTTCTGCAATGGATATGGCATCCATTAGAAGCTCAATAGCTTCTTCTTCCTGTCCTTTCTTAAACATGGTTAAAGCGGAAACCTCCATGCTAATCAAGTTAAGAGTTGTATTGTCTGGGGTTTGCGACGCAAGAGCTTCTAACCTATCGGCTACGGATTGAGCCAGATCAAGGTCTCCCAGATTGGCAGCACTAAGGCCTAGTGCTAGCAATTCGTCACTACTTAAAGAGTCAGTCAATTCATAGGTTTGCCATTGCTCAGTTTCGATTATATGGCGGGCTTTCATGGTTTTGAGAGTGCCAGTCGAGCGAGGGTCGCCAGGATTGTTTGCAAGAACATCACCCGCTCTATTAATCCACATTTCTGAACGGTCAAAATGTCCGAGCTGAATATCGCCATATTGACCCCAGTCAGATGAATGATTCTGGTCTCCTGCGGCGTCACCTGGCTCCCAAAGGTCCCAGCCTGCCTGAAACGCTGAATCATTCCATTCAGCAACTTTGTCCCACATGCCATGTTGAATAAAAATATGGGTAGGCATGTGCCGAGCATGCGATACAGCGGGCGCGATGCTTGCGTACTTTTCAGCGGCGGTCAGAGCTAGAGGTGCATAAGTCGGATGATCAAATGAGTGAATTATGTAATGCGCCGCGCCTGGATGATTTGGATTTTCCCTGAATAGATCCATCGCTATTGCACCGGCCTGCATGCTGATTTCTGTGCCGGATTCGGTGAGGAAGTTGTTAAGTACCCTGTCATCTTGAGACACTGTAGCCCCGCTCAGCATGGAAACGGCGGTGAAAGCAGCTACTTCCCTATCCTCAGGAAAATCTTCGTAAAGGTCTTGCATAGCGTACATCCAAGCTAATCTTTTGTCTCCCAATGAGCCTTCTGTAAAAGCAAATGCCTCTGCAGCTCTTACGAAGCCTTTTTCCCTCTGAGTAGGCGCTTTTGATAATCTTTCCTCTGAGGTTGTACCCAGACGGTTAAGGGTTTCTTTGGGGGAATCTGGGTCTTGCAGAACAGGTATTAGGGGATGATTGTAGGTAAACGCTTCACCCCAGTATGCTAAAGCAAAATCGGGCTCGATTTCTTGAGCTTTCCGGAACTCACCTCGTGCCTGTTTCCAGCCAAAACTATGCAGGTATCCGACTCCTAGGTCGAAATGTTTTTGCGCTTCTTCAGAAGCTGAAGTAGGAAAATCAAAGGTTCCCACTTGCTCTAGTTCGGCTCCCACGGTATTCGCAGAAATAAAGCCGCACACAATAAAGCATACCGTCAAATTTAAGTAGTTTTTCATTTTTAATCCTCAATCTTATTTCACCAATATCTGTAAGGTTGCCAAGTCCCTGAGAGCATTGCAAATACTTCTTAGCAGTGAATAGCACAAGTAACACAATCATTGTAATATTTTGATTATTAAGAACTAATTTCTCAAATATTTGTGAGTGTCCAGATGAGAAAAGTTGGGCTGTTTCTTTTTCTTTCACTAGCCATACTTCTTAGCAAAGGAGCTTACTCACAAGAAATCGGTTGCGATTCTCTTGCTGGGTTTGATGAATTTGATTTCTGGGTCGGCGAATGGGAAGTTTTTGATAGTACTGGTACAACTAAAGTAGGCCAGAGCAGCATTGAGAAAATGGAGTCCGGTTGCATGATCATGGAGAACTGGACCAGCGCCGATAAAATTACAGGAACTGGTCTCAATTACTTCAATCCCGTAACCCGTGAGTGGCGTCAGGTTCGGGTATCTGCCAGTCGTTACTCAATCGATATCGTTGGTGGAATTAGAGCGGGGGCGATGGTACTTGAAGGCAGCATCTATAATTTCGCCGGAGCAGTTTGGGATTTTCGCGGCACCTGGACTCCTAATGCGGACGGATCAGTGCGTCAATTCCTCGAGCAATACAACCACGACAGCGAACAATGGGATCCCTGGTTCTATGGGATTTATAAGAAGCTGTAAGATTACTCTACAAACCGTGAACTACCATTACCTTTTGCACAGCTGGTCGATCTCGCATGCGTAAATGGTGTTCATAGATTTTTGAAAAGTCTTTCATATCAACTTTGTCTCCCGCCAACCAATTTGAAATGCAAAATAGATAGCAATCACAGATACTGAAGTCGTTACCTAATACCCAGGGTCCAAAAAACATATCGTTTTCGATTAGGCTGAATGAATCGTGCATAGTTCTAGGAACTTTGGCAGTCATGGCAGCTTTTGATTGCTCATCATCTTCTTCTACCCAACGACTTCCTCTCATTTTATGGGCATGATTAACATGCACGGTTGAGCAAAGGTAATTGTTGAATTCCTGCATTTTGGCAAACCGGAAAGGATCATCTAGTGGAGCAAGTTTTGCAGCGGGATTGGACTGAGCGATATAACCAAGTATCGCAGGGGTTTCAGTAATTATTCCCTGACCAGTTACTAAAGCTGGTACTCGACCTTTTGGGTTTACTTGCAAATAATCTTCTGATTGTTGCTCAGTGGTTCTGAAATCAACTAGCCGTTCTTCATATTCGGCGCCAGCTTCTTCCAGAGCTATCTGGGAGGCAACGGAAACGGTTTGAATAGCATAGTAAAAAATCACGATAAGCTTTCTCCTTTTAAAATAAACTGAGCACCTTTTTCAGCGATCATTACTGTCGGAGCATTCGTGTTGCCAGAAGTTATGCGCGGCATTATAGATGCATCTATCACTCTTAACTTATCAACTCCATGAACCTGAAGTCGATCATTTACCACTGCCATTTCATCGCTACCCATCTTGCAGGTACCTACCGGATGGAAAATTGTGGTACCCAGGTTTCGAGCTGCATCTAGTAATTGTTCATAGCTTTGTATTTCCGAGCCTGGTTTTAATTCGATAGGATTAAATTTTTTTAAAGCATCTGCCGCCATAATTCTGCGTGTGAATTTTAGCCCATTGACTGCCACTGCCTCGTCGTCAGGAGAAGAAAGGTAGTTTGGTGAAATCGCTGGAGAGTCCTGCGGATCGTTTGATTTAATCCGCACATGACCTCTACTACTTGGTCTCAAGTTGCAAACAGATGGAGTGATAGCATTGTAGCTGTGTAATGGATCGCCAAACTTATCCAATGACAAGGGTTGCACATGCCATTCGATGTTTGCGGAAGTCTGTTCTTCGTCACTCTTGGCAAAAGCTCCCAATTGCGAAGGCGGCATGGTTAACGGTCCGGTTTTAAACAAGAAGTACTCCATGCCCATAGCTAATTTGCCGAAAAAGGAATTCGCCCGTTGGTTCAAAGTCACGGTGTTATCAACTTTGTAGACGCTTCTTACCTGCAAATGGTCGTGGAGATTTTCTCCTACTCCCTCCAGATTCAAGTTTGTATTTATGCCTTTTTCACTGAGCAATTTTCCTGATCCGATACCCGACAACTGCAAAATCTGAGGTGATCCTATTGATCCGGCAGCTAACAAGATTTCTTTTTTTGCGGTGAAGAGTTGCGAGGCTTCACTTTCGATACGTGCATGTATGCCGTCTGCCATTAACTTGTTAGCGCCTTCTTTTAAAGCAATTTTTTCAACATGTGTATTGGTAAGTACTGTTAGGTTAGGTCGAGATTCAACAGAACGAAGATAGGCTTTGGAAGCGCTCCAGCGTGAGCCGCGCTTTTGGTTCATTTGGAAATAGGCATTGCCAAAATTGTCGCCGCGATTAAACTCTTCGATCTTCGGAATACCACATTCTTCAGCTGCGTCACGCCATGCGTCGAGAATTTCCCAATTAACCCGTCTTTCTTCTACCCGCAGTTCGCCACCGCTACCATGAAATTCATCACCACCGTGCTGATAATCTTCTGACTTTTTGAATACTGGAAGCACGTCGCTCCAACTCCAGCCTCTATTTCCTAGGGAAGCCCAATAATCAAAG
>ENA-UPTF01001428-UPTF01001428.1-marine-metagenome-genome-assembly--contig:-NODE-1428-length-14978-cov-11.997114_pt1 | contig 14978 bp, 18 predicted proteins | sample MGYA00238166_ERZ767019 | MGnify/ENA primary metagenome ERZ767019 (study PRJEB28930, sample SAMN06266391) | marine metagenome | isolation source: Sea water from 250 m depth | place: Atlantic Ocean...
ATGATGAAAAACTAATGGAGGCATTAAACAAAAAAGTCTCTACGGCAGAAGGTCTGATCGAAAAAGAAGTACCAATTTTAGAAGCAGCAATGAAAAATCTTGCACCTCAAACAACCGTCAAAGATGTTGCTGCAAGTGTTGACTCTATTCGTGAAAGGGAATTACAAAAGGCATTGGCAAAATTAGGCTTGAAGGATAAGAAACGCATTCAAATTATTGAGGAACTAACAAAGTCTGTGGCAGAAAGCATAATTTCTGTTCCAACAAAGGTTCAAACAAGTACAGCAGAACAAGAATCAAAATAATTTCCTAACTTAATATATTGTCTAAATTTTGCAAAAATATGGTCAGAGTTGCATGTCATGATTATGGATATGACTGTGGCTTTACAGTAATTGCCGAAATTGATGAGGCTGTTGAGAAATATAACAAACATAGTGAAGAAGAACACGGAATAGAATATGTCAAGGAGGATCTTGAGCATAGATTTATGGAATTAGAAACTTCTCAATAGTTAAAGTTTAAAATAATATTTTCAAAATATTTTGACAAAGCTATATATCTCGTTCTAAGACCTTAGACAAACATGGCAAAATTTGTATGTAGAGACTACGGATATGACTGTGATTTTGTTGCTGAGGGCACAGAAGAGGAAGTAACTGCAACTTTTGGTAAGCATTCAGAAGAAGAACATGGAATTGAATATTCCAAAGAGACGTTAGCAAAATTCATGCTAGATAATAACTACTAAATTTTTATATTTTTTAATTATCCGTAAGACTCAAACTTTACAGAAAAGTTTCCATTCTCATCTTTGTCTTTCTCAATTCTGAATCCAGCGGGTTTTAAAAAGTCCATACAGCCATCAACTGTTCCTTGCCAACCACAAACATAGAAAATTGTATTCTCAGGATTAATTTTTTCACCCACCATCTCTTCAAGTGGTGACATTCCACTACTTTTTGGCCTCAAAAATGTCTCAACCCTTCCAGTTTGACCTTTCCAAGACCTATTAAACCACTCCTGTGGTCTGCTGATTGCAGCAGCATATCTAAAGTTCCATCTATCTCTACCTCTTTCTTCACTTTCTGTTTCTAAATCAGTTAAGAAGTTCTTGTAGCTCAATTCATCAACATAGCTGGAACCATGTAATACAACAAGCTCTCTTTTATCACCTACATCATGAAGGTGTTTAGCAAATGCCACGAATGGTGCAAGTCCTGTTCCACCTCCAAGGCAAACAATTCTTCTGTTGTCTGGTTCACCGTTTGGCAAAGTGTCATTAATTAACAACGCATTTCCCGTTGGTGGAATAAAAGATACTTCATCACCTACACCTGCATTGAATAATGCAGTTGTAACACGACCTGGAAGTGGTTTACGTACCCATCTAATTACAAATTCATAATATTTTTTATTTTCAGGATGTGATGCAAGTGAATATGCTCTACGGACTGTTTTGTTGTTCTCACTTGGAATTGGCATTCCAAGTGTAAGGAATTGACCTGTTTGGTAATCTGGGATAACTCCATCATCAGGTACAACTCTAAAAATCGAAAGATCCTCTTTTAGTAATTCAATATACGTAATTTTTCCTTTCTTGTCTACTGCCATACTCGTTACAACGGAACGAACCGGTTAATAAATATCGCCATAATGAGTCCTACCTAATGCAAATTTTATAAATTAAGTTAAATGTTGGTTCACATTTACAAAATCTGTTTCATTCTTAATGTCTGAAATGGGCCGGTCGTTCAGCCTGGTAGGATGCGCGCATGGCATGCGTGAGGTCAAGGGTTCAAATCCCTTCCGGTCCACCATTTTAATATTTTTTCAAAATCATTATCATTTTGTGTTTCTAGTTCTTTTTTTTCTAAATCAGATAATTTTTCTTCTATCAAATACAATGCAAATGCAGCACTTTTTTTAACTTCATTATTTTCATCAAAAATACCAGTATGAATTTCATTCTTAGCTTTTTTTGCTTTAAGATGTCCTAATGCACCAAAAGCACATGATCTAACCATACCACTTGTATCTTTTGTTAAATTAATCAGAGAATTTATTGAATTAGTATTACCTCTATTTGCTAATATTAAAGCACAAAAACCTCTAATGTTTTTTGATTCGCTTGTTAGACTAGAAATCAAAACTTCTGAGACATCGTTAAAATTTAGAAACAATGAACTGAATGCTTCTCCTCTAACGCGAATTTCTTTATCATCTAATGCAGAGATTATCTCTATAATTATTGCTGGATCTGTACTTTCTGATAGAGATGATAAAATAGATATTTTTGTAAACGAGTCACCATTATGAAGGATATTTGAAATTTCACTAGTATTATACTTCATAAATCTATTATAACATAATATGATTAAATTCTTCGTTAATTTTCGTACTCGAGAGGAATCTTAGATTTAAATTATAGAATTCTGATAAGCCTACATGTCAGATGAAACAAGAGACACAGTATACATCGGTAAGAAACCAATTATGGCATACGTAACTTCTACGTTAATCCAATTGGCAACTTTACCTTCAGTTAGCATCAAAGCAAGAGGAATGACCATAGGAAGAGCTGTTGATGTAGCACAAATAATTTCTAGAAAAACCGAAAATGCAGGATACGCAATTGGTGAGATTCGCATTGGCTCTGAAAGTTTAGAGTCACAAGACGGAAGGACAAGAAATGTTTCAACAATTGAAATTGAAGTAAAGAGAAATCAATGATTTTTCTTTACTAGTTTTTCTTTTTCTTTTTCTCATTTTGCATATTTATTTTCTAATTTTCTATACTTTGATAATTCGACAATATCATTAAATTGATCAAATTTAACCAGTTTTTCTTTTAATTTTTTTGTCGTTCCCTTATTTTTCAATTCTTGTAAAATTTTTAATGTTGCAAAAGTATTTGCATATAGGATTGATAGTGGGTATAATACAATTTTGAACCCCATTTTATGAAGTTCTGACGATGATAAAATTGGTGTTGCACCACCTTCAATCATATTTGCCACAAGTGGGGCCTTAATTTTTTTCCCAATTTCTTTCATCTCTCCAACTGATTTAGGAGCTTCTACAAAGATTACATCGGCACCAATTTTTTTGTAGTATAATCCACGTTCTATTGCTTTATCTAATCCTTCAGTTGCTCTAGAGTCAGTTCGTGCAACAATAATGAAATCCTTGTTAACCTTTGCATCTATTGCAGCACCAAGTTTTTCAGCATATTCCTCTTTTGGTATAACATCTTTTCCTTTCATATGACCACATCTTTTTGGCCATTTTTGATCCTCAAGAAATATTCCAGATACTCCTACATTTTGTAATTCTTGTACTAGTTTTCTTACAGTTAATGCATTTCCATACCCTGTATCAACATCCACAATTAATGGAACTGATATTGCATTAGATATTCTTCTAGCATTATCCACTGTTTCTGTGGCACCAATGAATCCATAATCTGGCATTCCTAACAATGATGCAGATGTCCCATAACCAGTCTGAAACATGGCATCAAAACCTACTTTCTGTGCAATTTTTGCACCTATTGCATCAAATACTCCAGGTATAACAAGAGGCTTTGATTTATTATTTATCAGTTTTCTGAGGTTTTTCATGAATTTTAATTCTTGATGTTTTATTTATCAATTAATTTATTTGGATTTTTTAGCCTCATTTTTCATTATATCATTAACTTTTTTTAATTCCGATTCCAAGAATTTCTTATATTTTGTGGTTTCACGCTCTGTCATTTTTTCTACATTTGAACTAAGTAAATTTCCTAGTATAGTGATTCGCTCTAAAACATCCATTCCCATAAATTTCCCCATTTCCATTAGTCGCATCATTGTCTTCATTTGATCCTGCATGTTCATTTTCCAATTCTTCAGATCAGTTAGTATCGTTTTTCCCATATCTGTAATCTGATACTTTCCATTTTCACTTTCTTCAATCAAACCTTCATCTAGTAATCTGCCAAGTAGTGGGTAAATTAGTCCGGGTGATGGTTTCCATTCTCCAGAACTTGCTTCAACTGCAGAATCAATAATCTCTTTTCCTGTATGTGGCTGTTCATTCAATTTTTGTAAAATGTAATATCTAGAAAATCCTCTTGGAACTGCGCTTCCAACTCTTTGTGTCCATTCCCTAAACATCACTAGTGATATCGCTAGCGATATATATTAATCATTCGATCGCCTGAAAAGGTATTATGATACATAAGTAACCCATTTGAAGATTAATTGTTAGATATGACTGATTCAATAGAATATGATCTGATAATTGCTGGTTCTGGGCTTGCTGGTCTAAGAGCAGCAATTGAAGCAGCACAAAAAAATTCAAAGATACGAATCGGTGTAGTAGCCAAAACACAAGTTATGCGTTCACATTCTGTATCAGCAGAAGGTGGTACTGCAGCAGTTATCCAAGAAGAAGAAGGTGACACAATTGAATCTCATATTTATGACACTGTTAAAGGAAGTGATTTTCTAGCTGATCAGGATGTTGCAGAAAGACTTTGCCAAATGATGCCAAATGAAATTTATCAATTAGAGCATTGGGGAATGCCATGGTCTAGAAAAGAAAATGGTAAGATTGATCAAAGAAATTTTGGTGGTTATAGTTTTGCTAGAGCAACATACGCAATTGATAAAGTTGGTTTTTATGAAATGCAAACTCTCTATGATACATGTCAAAAATTTGATAATATTGAATTTCTAAACGAATGGTTTATCACATCAATTATTCATGATGGAAAACAATTTTGTGGAATTACTGCAATAGAATTAGCATCAGGTACATTTTATACAATTAAAGGAAAGGCCTTGATCATTGCAACAGGTGGAGCAGGTAGAATATACAGTTATTCTACATATGCATTATCATCAACTCCTGACGGTTTAGATATGGCATATCGTGCTGGTATGGCTCTTAAAGATATGGAGTTTGTACAATTTCACCCTACGGGTGTTCTACCATCTGGCATACTGATCACAGAAGGTGCACGCGGAGAAGGAGGTTATCTATTAAACAAAGATGGTGAACGATTCATGAAAAAATATGCTGCAAGCAAAATGGAGCTAGCACCACGTGATATTGTTTCAAGAGCAATGATGACAGAGATGAATGAGGGTAGAGGATTTGATCATGATACAGGTGTTCAATGTATGAAACTTGATTTAAGACACCTTGGAGATGAAAAAATTAAGGCTAAACTTGGTGGAATCAGAGAAATATCAATAAAATTTTCAAATATTGATCCTGCTGATGAACCCATAGACGTACGGCCTGTTTGTCATTATATGATGGGTGGAATTCATACTAACATTGATGGTGCAGCTGAATTACAAGGAGTTTGGGCTGCTGGTGAAGCTGCATGTAATAGTGTACATGGAGCGAATAGATTAGGTGCAAATTCCACATCTGAGTGTATTGTTTGGGGAAAAATTACTGGTTCATTAGCAGCTGATTATATTGAAAAAGATTTTTCCATATCACAATTCCCAGGACATCTTGTAACAGCAGAAGAAAAAAGAATCTATGACGGAATTTTTCGTGGAAGTGGTGCAGTTAATCCATATGAAGTAAAACAAGAAATTGCTGATACTCTTAATGACAAAGCCTATGTTTACAGAAACGAATCTGACTTGATTGATGGATTAAAAAAGATTAGAGAACTCAAAGCAAAAACTTGGAAACATGTTGATGATAAAGCTAAAGAATACAATACAAATTTTTCAAATGTGATGGAAATTGATTCTATGATTAGGGTAGCTGAAGTAGTGTTGATAGGTGCAATTAATAGAAAAGAATCACGTGGTGGACACGCAAGAACTGATTATCCAACTAGAGACGACGCTAATTTCTTACACCATACACTTGCATACTATGAACCAAACGAACCAATTATGAAGAAACATCCAGTAACTATTACTAAATACAAACCTGTGGAGAGGAAATACTGATGGAAAAAGAAAATAAGGCTAAAGAGGGGATAAAGGGCTGGATTAATCCTGCAAAATATGGAAAGTTTGGTATTGAAAGATTTGCATGGATTTTAATGCGGATAACCGGTCTAGGATTATTAGCATATTTTATCGGTCACATTTATGAGACAAGTCATATTCTTGATGGAAAAGCTGTTTGGGATGCATCATTAGAATTGACACAAACAACTGAAGGTCATATTTTCTTAGCACTTGTAATTGGCATGTGTGTTTTTCATACAGGAAATGGAATTAGATTAATGCTAGGACAAATGGGTTATGGTTTAGGTAAACCAGGAAGACCTGATTACCCTTACAAACCACAGTCACTTAACATGAAGGGTAAAGCCTGCATATATGCAACAATTGGTCTTGCAGCATTAGCAATGTGGTATGGAATGGCAGTGATGTTTGGATGATGCTTATGAGAGAAAGTATTGTAATGAAAATTCATTACGGGACAGCAATAGGAGCTGTATTCCTAACAGTTATTCATATTTTAATGCGTATGACTCAAGATTTTCATGAATCATTAGAATATGAAAATGTGATAGCAAATTATGAAATGATTGGTTACGCAATTATGCTTGAATTATTATTAATCTTAATTTCCGTTCACGGGTTCAATGGTCTAAGAATAATTCTTCTAGAGATGAAGCAAGGTCCAAGTTATGAGAAAGCTGTAACTTATGGCTGTATTGCATCAATGGCTATATTGATAGCATATGGTTCACGAACGATAATTATGACTAGTATGGGGATGACCTAATGTCAAACATAAATCAAGAAATCTCAGAAGAGAAATCTCAAACTGTATTATCACCTTCTAAATCAGTCAAATTGAGAATAAGCAGAAGTAATTCAGAAACAAATTCTGAAGAAAAATTTGATGAGTTTGTAGTACCAGTAGAAAAATACACAACAGTACTAGATGCACTACTTAATGTAAAGTCACATTTAGATCATTCAGTAGCTGTAAGATATTCTTGTAGACAGGCATCATGCGGTTCATGTGGTATGAAAATTAATGGAAAACCAAAATTAGCATGTTTTACAAAAGTTTCTGAATTAGATACAGATACTATCACTCTTGAACCCATGGATAATTTTCCAGTAGTTAGAGACTTGGCAGTTGATTTCACACGTATGTTTAACAATCATAAAAAAGTGATGCCATACATAGTACGTGAGGATTCTGAGATAACACCTGGTACTGGAGTAAAAGAGTTTTTACAGACTCCTGAAGATGTAGATAAGTACATTCAATTTTCAAGTTGCATCAAATGTGGACTTTGTAATTCAGCTTGTCCTACAATGGCCATGGATACATCATTTGTTGGTCCTCAAGCTTTAGCTCAGGCTTACAGATACATTGCAGACACGAGAGATAAGGGAAAAGATAACAGATTAAAGGTAATTGATGATCGTCATGGAATTTGGAGATGTCATTTTGCTGGTTCCTGCAGTGAAGTTTGTCCAAAAGGTGTAGATCCTGCTATGGGAATACAATTACTCAGAAGTTATCTATTGGGTTTGAGAGATTAATCCTTTTTGTGAGGGTTTGGACTATTATTTACTTGTGTGTTAATTTGCTCAGCCATAAAATGATTTGAGACATTAACCTTGACTTCCTCTATCCCATCAATTCCTAAAAGATTATCATGAATATCTTGGCAAATTTTAAAGCCAAAAACCGCAGGACAAAATGGACTTGTCAAATGTAAATCCACTTTTACAGATTCCTCTGATATATCAACTTCATCAACCAGTTCTAGTTCAGTGATTGTTGTATTAATTTCGGGGTCGACAATTTTGGATAGTTCATCAAAAATTTTTACTCGTAATTGTTTAACATCCTGAGACATTGCGATGATTCCGCTGTTGCTATATATAGCCATTCTGGATACAAATTATGTATCGTTCAAGATTAGGAAAAAATCTTGATGAAATTACATTAAATTATGTTTCATCGATATCTGACGATTCTGATATTGCATTTTATGATATCATAGGAAGTGAGGCACACGTTATCATGCTATATGAAAATAAAATTCTAACCAAAGATGAAGCAAAAAAAATACTTACTGCGCTAGAAGAACTAAAGGGAGGAAATATTTCCCAACCAGATTTTGAGCCAGAAGATATTCATGAATTAATAGAATCATTAGTAATTAAAAAAACTGGGATAAAAAATGGTGGAAAAATGCACACTGGACGTTCAAGAAATGATCAAGTTGCACTTGATATTAGAATGAAAATTCGTGATGACGTAAATATTTTGTTACAGTGTTTAATTGAAACAGTATCAACTTTAGTAAAAACTGCTCAAGAAAATACTAAAACAATAATGCCACTTTATACACATCTTCAGCAAGCACAGGTTGGAGTATTTTCTCACTACCTGCTTTCTTATGCTGATTCATTATTACGTGATTTTGATAGGTTTATGTCGTTATACACACGTGTTAACCAAAATCCTTTAGGTGCTGGTCCTGTTGGTGGTACTAGTTTACCAATTAACAGAGACAGTACTACAAAATTACTTGGTTTTTCATCTTTAATTGAAAATTCAATTGATGCTACAAGTACACGTGATTTTGTAGCAGAATATGTTGCAAGTTCTGCGATAATGATGACAAACCTTAGTAGGCTTGCTGAAGATTTCATTATTTGGTCATCAACTGAATTTTCATTTATAGAACTGTCTGATGATTTTACATCTCCTTCAAGTGTAATGCCACAAAAGAAAAATCCAGATATCTTGGAACTTACACGTGGAAAGACATCACAAGTTATTGGATATTTGACATCAATCTTAACTACAACAAAAGGACTTTCTTCTGGATACAGTAGAGATTTGCAACAAATAAAATCTTCAATATGGTCAACTTCAAAAATCTCAATCACTGCATTAATCATCATAAAATCTATGTTATCTGAACTTACAGTTAATCAAGAAAACATGAAAAAAGCAACAGAAGATGGATTTTTAGTTGCATTAGATCTAGCTGAAAATTTAGTTCTCGAAAAAATTCCGTTTCGTACTGCGCATCAAATTGTTGGTAATTTGGTACAGTTATCATATAATTCTAAAAAATTACTGTACGACCTTGAATTAGAAGAAATTGAATCTCTTGAGATTAAAGAAATAAAATCTGGAAAACTTTTTGAATTAATTCAAAAAACTACAATTTCTTCATCTCTTAAACAGCGTAAATCAAAAGGCTCTTCTGGTACTTCTGAACAAACACGAATGATTGGACAGAGAACACGCAAAATTGTAACTTTGAAAAAATCTGTCAAAGCTCAAAATGATAGTATCAAAAAATCTCTTACTCTTCTAGAAAAACGTGTTAAAGCATTAACAAAATAAAGCGGGTCTAGTGGGATTCGAACCCACGACAACCGGATTAAAAGTCCGGTGCGCTACCTGGCTGCGCTATAGACCCCTGCGTTTTTTCTGATGCGTATAATTTAGTCTTTTACAAAATTTGAAAACAATGTGGAAACTTTAAAACTAGCATTTTGTTCCTCAACTGTAATGCCCTTGTAGTATAGCCCGGTCCAGAATTCGGCCCTGTCACGGCTGAGACGCGGGTTCAAATCCCGCCGAGGGCGCCATTATTTTATTTTAGAAAAAACTTCATCTAGAATTTCATTATTTGCTGCTGTAACAAATGATAATCTAGCTTCATAACTTAGATCAGACTCTAATGGTTCTAGATTCTCATTTAGAATCAAACCTCCAGCCTCTTTAACTAAAAGATAACCTGCAGCAAGATCTTGAATTCGAATTTTACCTCTAAAGTCAATGTAAATATCCATTAACCCTTGTGCAAGCATTGCCATTTCTAGTGCATTAGCGCCAAAATGTCGTGTATGATTATGATTTTGAAAAACTGGTTCTAGTTTTTTTAGTTGTTCAGATGATGCACCAGAAGTATTAATTCCTATTATCTTGTAAAGTGGCTTTTTATTTTGCACTGAAATTTTCTTTTTATCTAAAAAGGCACCTTTACCTTTTGATGCCCAGAATATTTCTCCAGTAGTTAGGTTTGTAACTGCTGCATCTGTGATTGTGCTTAATTTATCATCTGTTGCAAATGCTAATGAGCAACAAAAAAATGGAATACCTCTTACTGCATTAGCAGAACCATCAACTGCATCCATTATGATATAGCCTTTAGGATTTGGTGAAAGTTCCACACGTCCACATTCTTCACCTAATATTACACATTCAAATTTGTGCTCTTTAAAATAATCAATTACTGTATTTTCAGCAGTTACATCAATATTTCTTGAAATATCTCCACCTGCACCTCTTCCAAAATCACCTGCAGCTTCTTCGGTTCCTGCCATATCTTTGATATTCTCAAAAACCTGTTTTGAGACGTCTATTAACATCTGGCTGATCTCCATGTAGCAACTAAATTTCAATATAATTTAAGTTGAAACACTTTTCAACGCATAAATATCAATTTAGAAATATCTTTTACATGAGTGGTAAGGATGAATCTGTTTTTAGTAAAAGTGCGTTAATGAGTACTAAGCCTGGAAAGCAGATAATGAAACAAGGGCTATTCAAATCAAAAGGCTATAAACAATTTAATCAATACAAAGAAGAATTTGAAATTAAATTTCCAGAATTTGCCAAACGTTTTACTACAAATTTACTAGAACAGATAAATTCTGATCCTTCACCAAATTCAACTCAACAGAAATTTGGAGATGAGGTAGGTTCAACTGAAATTATTTTAGAATCTTCTCAAATTGAACCAATTAAAACAAAACTAGAAAATTTTGATACTTTACACGATAGAGTACTGAGAATTTTAAACTCTAATTTTGTTAAGATGACTTTCCCTGTGTTTAATGCACTGTTTGATGCATCCACAAATTACTTTCAAGATGAGAATGATTCAAAACTTAGAGAGGACATTGTTGATGGTCACATAATAGCAATTGATCTTAGTGAGCCAATGGATCGTATAGTAGACAAAGATGAGGATTTGGATTATCTTGATGACTACAAACTCATGAATCCCTATATCTTGATACTTGCTCGTGAAAAGATTTCCAAAGGTGGTGATGAAGTGCTTAAACAATTTGAAAATGGATTTAAGGATGCAAGAGTTGGTCAATACTTAGATACTAAATTAAAAGAAAAACCAACTTCAATTACTGAAGCCGAGTTAGATGAAAGTTACAAAAAATATCGTTCTGTTATGGGTACAGCTGGTCAAAATATGGCGCTATCACGAGAACCATTAGGGAAAATTTTCCATACCGGAATGGCAAAAGCTGCAGAATCAGTTGGATGTGGAAATGAAATTGAAGATTCTATTCGTGATAAAGCCATAAAAATTCCATCATGGCCTTTGTATTATTCATTATCTAATAATGATGTTAAACAAGGACTTGAATTAACTATGAAGAAGAGTGAATCATATCTAAGTGAAGCAAGAAAAGCAATTGAGAGCCTACCTGATAACTTTTCACACACAAAATTCTTAGAATTTTTATTCCTGACTGTTGAACATTATAATGATTTTTGGTATAAAAAATTACAACAAGAAAATATTTGGTCTGAACTATCATCTAATCTTCCAAAGTGATTGAAAATGATGTGGTCGGAAAAATATCGCCCTACGAATATTCTTGATTTAATAGGAAATGAAGAAGCACGAAAATCGTTTGTTGAATGGTTTGCAAAATGGAAAAAAGGAGTTAAACCATTACTTCTTGTTGGTCCACCAGGAATCGGGAAAACAACATTAGCAAATTTATCTTCCAAACATTTTGGATATGATCTAATCAGTTTAAACGCAAGTGACGTTAGAAATAAAAATAACATACAAGAGATTTTACAACCTGTTTTAGATAACCAATCTGTACTTGGTCTTCCCATGATCTTTATTGATGAAGTTGATGGTATTCATGGAAGATCTGATTATGGTGGTGTTGAGGCATTAATCAATATTTTAAAAGAATCTACAGTTCCAATAATTCTTGCTGCAAATAATCATTCTACTGATAAGATGAAAAAAATAAAAAAATCTGTAACAACAATTGAATTACGTCCACTTTCTCCTAGACTTTTACTTTTACACATGAATAGAATTCTTCAAAAAGAAAGTGCAAAAATTAATCCTGGGAAATTGATTAAGTTGATTACAGATTCTAATGGTGATATTCGTTCAATGATAAATTCTGCACAAGCATTAGTGACTGGATTTGAACCTCCAACTGAAAAATCATTTGAATCACTAGATGTTGAAGAGGGGATTAATGCCTTTTACAAAGCACAGTCAATTGATGAAGCAAGATCTGTTTTATATTCAATGCATATTGATCCTAGAGAAAAAATTAATGCATTTTATTCTAGTGTGATCACAAGTAAATTATCTCCAGTAGATTTAGAAAAATTCCTTTCAATAATTTCTGAGGCAGATATTCTTTATGGAAGAATTATGAGAACACAACAATGGCGTTTGTTACGTTATTTAGATGCTATACTTTTAGGATTATACAAAAATAATTCTGCTGTTAGATATTCCAAGTATAATCTATCATGGCCTTTACTAAACAGATTACGCTGGGATGGTGCAAAAATTAAATCAATCAATAAATTGTTAGCAACAAAAATGCACGTTTCATCTAGTATTTTTTCAACCATATATTTTCCCTATATGCTATTTTGTATTAAAAATAATTCATTTGATTTAGAATTGGATGAAACACTTGACGAGATTGTAGAAAAGGAGATTGAACTTTTAAAATGAGTTGGCGAAAAATCGCAATGAAATTTGATGGTACATGTATAGTCTGTAAAGAAAAAATCCAAGTAAATGAGATTGGTTTATGGGCTAAAGGTTTGGGAGTAAAGCATGAAAAATGTGCTGAAACAAATGAACTCAAGTGTATAATATGTGATGGTCCTGCTGGCTGCCAAAAATGTGAATTTGAGGAAGATTGCGATCGTTCCCTAGTCTCCCAACTGTGTATTTGTAAAAAATGTGAACAGGAAGACGGTGTTTTTGATTTATATCAAAAATCACTAAAAAAGAAATTTTCAATATTAAATTTACCTTAAATTAATATATGATTGAACTAACTTTAATTCGCGGGAATGCATTCTAACAAAATTAACGAATTTCTGGATAAGAAAAAATCTGCCACACAAGGTGGTGGTCAGGATCGAATTAAAGCCCAACATGACAAGGGAAAACTAACTGCAAGAGAAAGAATCAACCTTTTGCTTGATGAAGGTAGTTTTGTTGAAATTGACGCATTAACAACTCACCATTACCATGAATATGAAATGCAGAAAAAGAAGTTTTACAATGATGGTGTAGTTGGCGGATATGGAACTATCCATAATCGTCAGGTCTATGTATTTGCATATGATTTCACAATTCTTGGCGGTACACTAAGTCAAATGGGTGCAAAAAAAATTACTAAATTAATGGATCATGCAACAAGAAATGGCTGTCCTATAATTGGAATTGCTGATTCAGGTGGAGCACGAATTCAAGAAGGAATTCTCAGTCTTGATGGATTTGCAGATATCTTTTATCATAACGAATTAGCATCTGGTGTAGTTCCACAAATAACTGCAAGTATAGGTCCATCAGCAGGTGGTGCTGTATATTCACCTGCAATGACTGATTTTGTAATTATGGTTGATAAGGCTGCAACAATGTTTGTAACAGGACCTGATGTTGTTAAGACGGTTCTTGGAGAAGAAGTTTCATTTGATGAACTTGGTGGTGCAATGACTCATGGTACAAAAAGTGGTGTAGCACACTTTGTTGCACAAAATGAATACGAATGTATGGATTACATCAAAACATTACTTTCTTACATTCCACAAAATAGTACCGAAGAACCCCCAAAAATCCAAAGTGATGATGATCCTAATAGATTAGATCATAATTTAATTAATCTGAAACCTGAAGATTCCTTAAAACCTTATGACATGAAACCAGTTATTTTATCAATTCTTGATAATAATAATTTCTTTGAGATACATGAACTCTTTGCACAAAATATAATTGTTGGATTTGGAAGAATGAATGGAAGAACAGTAGGAATCGTTGCAAATCAACCAATGTATCTTGCAGGTGCACTTGATATTGATTCATCAAATAAAGCATCAAGATTCATACGTTTTTGTGATTGTTATGGAATTCCAATTATAACTTTAGTTGATACACCAGGTTACATGCCAGGTACAAACCAAGAACATAATGGAATTATTCGACATGGTAGTAAATTATTATATTCTTATTGTGAAGCTACTGTTCCAAAAATTACAATTGTAATAGGCAAAGCTTATGGTGGTGCGTATATTGCAATGGGAAGTAAAAATTTAAGAACAGACATTAATTATGCTTGGCCAACTGCACAGATTGCAGTTTTAGGTTCGGAGGGTGCTGTGAAAATTATGAATAGAAAAGAATTAGCAAACTCAGATGATCCAGAAGCCCTAAAAAAACAACTTGTTGATGAATTTACTGAAAAATTTGCTAATCCATATGTTGCCGCATCACATGGTACTATTGATACTGTAATAGATCCAGCAGAAACACGCCCAATGTTAATTAAAGCCTTAGAAATGCTCTCTAATAAGAGAGACAAACAATTGCCTCGTAAACACGGTAATATCAACTTGTGAGAAAAAATGATTGAGAAAGTACTGATTGCTAATAGAGGTGAGATTGCACTACGTGTAATTAAAACATGTAAGGCGTTAGGAATTAAAACTGTTGCAGTATTTTCTGACGAAGATAGAAATTCACTTCATGTAAAAAATGCTACAGAATCATACTACATTGGTGAAGCTGCCCCTGCAAAAAGCTATCTTAATCAAGAAAAAATCCTTGATGTCATGTTATCTTCTGGTACAGATGCTGTACATCCTGGTTATGGTTTCCTTTCAGAAAATGATGACTTTGCACGATTATGTGAAAAGAACAAAATCAACTT
>ENA-UPTF01001429-UPTF01001429.1-marine-metagenome-genome-assembly--contig:-NODE-1429-length-14950-cov-3.370873_pt1 | contig 14950 bp, 12 predicted proteins | sample MGYA00238166_ERZ767019 | MGnify/ENA primary metagenome ERZ767019 (study PRJEB28930, sample SAMN06266391) | marine metagenome | isolation source: Sea water from 250 m depth | place: Atlantic Ocean...
TGTTAATAGTTCCAGGTATGATTTTTTCTGGAAACCATGTTACTAAAGATATACCTAAAATTATAAATGCTTCTAAAAAAAAGTTTAAAAAACTACCAAAGATAAAATTTACTCCTCCTTTGATAAAATCAAAAAATTTTTTCGATATTGTTCAAAATAATTTGATGAAAAATTTAAAAAAAATAAAAAATAAAAAGAAAACAAAGATAATTATTGTAGCTAGCAATACAGTAAATACTTACGCTAAGTCACAAATAAATTTTTTAGCAAAAAAGATTGTAAAAAAAAATAAACTTAATTCCTATAAAACTCTTCTTATTACTTTAAATAAAGATAATATTAAGAAAATTTTAAACAAATCACTTTCAAATTATAAAACTTTAATTTTGCCAATTTTTCTCTTTAGAGGAAATTTATTAGAAAATTTAAAATCAGTTCTTAAAAGTAACATGAAAGCTAATCAAAATAACTTCATTTTATCTAATCATATCAATAATTACAAAAAGGTAGTATCGCTTATGAACGATATGATAAAAAAGTAATATTACATAAAAAATATGTAAATATATCTAATTCACAAAAAAAAAGTTGATTTAACAGTATTAATTGATAAGTTGCTATATATGCAACTTTTTGATTTTAATTTTAATAAAGGAAGTGTTTGGTTAGTTGGAGCAGGACCAGGAGATCCTGGTTTGCTAACAATATTAGCTTATAAATCAATTAAAAAAGCTGACATCATATTTTATGACGCTTTATTAAATGAAGAAATTTTATCTTTAGCTAAACCTAAAACCGAGTTAATTTATGTAGGTAAAAGAGGGAATAAAAAGTCAATAAATCAGTTAGAAATTAATAAATTATTAGTAAATGAAGCAAAAAAAAATAAAAGAGTTCTAAGGTTAAAAGGCGGAGACCCTTTTATATTTGGTAGAGGTGGAGAAGAAGCATTAACTTTAAAATTAAATAACATTCCTTATAAAATAGTTCCTGGGACAACTGCAGGAATAGCTGGACTTGCTTACGCAGGTATTCCAGCTACACATAGAGAATTTAACACTTCAATTACATTTATTTCTGCGTACGGAGCAGGAGGAGAAAAACCTGATACTATCGATTGGTCTAGTTTTTCTAAAACATCTCAACTGATAGTAATTTATATGGGTTTGGAAAGAATAAATTGGGTATGTTCTGAACTGATAAAAAGAGGTAGAGATAAAAATGAAAATATTGCGATTATATCAAATGCCACAAAACAAAATCAAAAAACATTAATCAGCACGCTAGTAAATTGTTCTAAAGATTTTGATAAAGGAATTATTGATAGCCCTGCATTACTTGTTATAGGAAAAAATGTTTTGTTAAGCCCAATATTAGATTGGTATGTGGAAGATAAGAAAAATATAAATTTTTTGAAAAAAAATTATGAACAGCACAATTTTATCTAAAGTTGAACAAATTAAAAGTGATAGCGATTATTTAGCTGGAGAAATAGCATCGCAATTAAAAAATTCAAATTCTTTTTTTGAAGAAAGCGAGATTCAATTACTTAAGTTTCACGGTACATACCAACAATTCGATAGAGATACTGCTACAAAGTTAAAAAAAATAGGCCGTGAGAAAGAATTTAGTTTTATGATTAGAACTAAAATACCTGGTGGTATTTTAAGTTGGAAACAATATATCGATTTAGATAATTTATCAAACGAATTCGCTGATAGTAGTTTAAGGATTACAACAAGACAAACTTTTCAATTTCATGGCGTATTAAAAGAAAATTTAAAAAAAACTATAAGTAATATTTCAAAAATGCTTATAACAACATATGGCGCATGCGGAGATGTAGTAAGGAATGTTACAACAATAGCAGCACCTATCAAAGATGCTATTCACAACCAGCTAAGAAAAGATGCGTTAAAAATTTCATCATACTTTATTCCTTCAAGCACTAGCTACGGTCAGATTTGGATTAATGGTGAAAAATATGAGTATCAAAAAAAAGAAAAAGAAGAACCAATATATGGCAAAACATATTTACCAAGGAAGTTTAAAATAGGTATTACTATACCAGAGGATAATTCTGTTGATGCTTTGACAAATGATATAGGTATTTTTTTAATTCATAAAAATAATAGAGTTTTAGGATACAACATTGCGATAGGAGGCGGTCTTGGAATGACTCATAATAAGCCAGAGACTTTCCCATATTTGGCAAAATTTGTATTATTTTGTGAATCTGAAAACTTATTAAGTGTTCTTGAAGAAATAATAAAAATACAAAGAGATTACGGAGATAGAACAAATAGAAAGCACGCTCGTTTAAAATACTTAGTAGCTGAAAAAGGGACTGATTGGTTTAAAAATGAAATCGAGAAAAAATTAAATATAATTTTTAATAAACCAAAAAAAATTATCAATTTAAAAGTCGTAGATCATTTAGGTTGGCACAAACAAGAAAATGGAAAGTGGTATATAGGAATTTTTATACCTTCCGGCCGAATAAAAGACCAAAATAATATAAAAATTAAATCTGGATTGAGAGACATTATTAAAACTTTTAAAACATCAGTCATATTATCGACTGATCAAAATATTTTTTTAGGTGATATTTTAGATAAAGATAAAGATTTAATAGATAAGATTTTAGAAAAAAATTTAATTACTAAGAAAATATCAAAAATCAATCGTTGGTTTCTTGCTTGTCCAGCATTACCCACTTGTGGGCTTGCTTTAGCTGAAGCTGAGAGAGTTAGAGACGATTTAGTAAATAGAATAGATAAAATTTTATTAAAACATAATTTAATCAATGAAAAAATAAGTATAAGAATAACAGGTTGTCCAAATGGTTGCGCTAGACCTTATGCTGGCGATATAGGTATAGTTGGAAGAACACCAAATCATTATGCTTTATTTACTGGGGGAGATTTTGAGGGAACAAGATTAAATTCAAAGATACTTGATAAAGTTTCATACAAAGATTTAACCGTTGCTTTAGAACAAATATTTTTATTATTTAAAGATCAAAAGAATAAAAATGAAACATTAGGAGATTTTTGCAACAGAATTGGGAAAGATATCCAATTTAAGAAAATAGAAGAGGTTTTAGATGAAAAAGTACAATAATTATGATTTTCAAAAATTTTCCGAGAAGTTTTCTAAATTAAAAGCTATTGATCTTTTAAAAGTAATGATCAAAAAGATTTTCTTAAAAAAAATTGTTGTAACATCGTCTTTTGGAGCAGAAAGCGTGGTTATCCTACATTTAGTGTCAAAAATTGATAGAAATATTCCAATTATTTTTTTAGATACTGGAAAGTTATTTCCTGAAACATTAATTTATTTAAAGAAAGTAAAAAGAATCTTAAATTTAAAGAATATTAAAATTCAAAAACCAAATTTGGAAGATTTAAAAATTAACGATTCAAATGGAGTGCTTTATAAATCTGATCCAGAATTATGTTGTAAAATACGAAAAGTTCTACCATTAGAAAAAGCAATAGCTCCTTATGATGGATGGATAAATGGCAGAAAACGTTTTCATGGATTGGAAAGATCTAATATTAAAAAAATTGAGAAACTAAATAATATTATAAAAATAAACCCTTTAGCCGATTGGACTTTTGAAAAAATTACTAAATACATTAATAAATATAAATTACCAGAACATCCTCTTGTAAAAAAAGGATATAAATCTATAGGTTGTTTACCATGTAGCAGTAAAATTGCAGATGATGAACCTAGTAGATCAGGAAGATGGAAAAGTTCGGATAAAACTGAATGCGGTATACATACTTTTAACCCTTCAATATAGGAAATTAAATGATATATAGTGTTTCTAGAAAAAGATCTTTATTAAAATCCATAACTTGGAGAGTAATTGCAAGTCTGGATACTTTTATTATTGCATGGTTTATAACAGGTAAATTATCTTGGGCAGGATCAATAGCAAGTTTAGAAATTTTGACCAAAACATTTTTGTATTATTTTCATGAAAGAGGTTGGAATTATATTTTCTGGGGAAAATATGCAAATGGAAATAAAGGAATTAAAAAAATAAAAAAGTTTTTTACTTTTAAATAAAAATAAATATTCTTCAGTTATGATTATTTTAGAAAATGAAAAAAGTTTTATAACTACTAAAATTGAGAAAAGAAGTTTGATTCAAAATAAAGAAATCAGTTCTTTTCCTAAAAAATTATTAGTTATGGGACTCCCAGGCTCTGGAAAAACTTTTTTATCTAAAGAATTAAAAAAGATTATACCAATAATACATTTAAATGCAGACGAGATAAGAAAGCATTTTAACGACTGGGATTTTTCTAAAGAAGGTAGATTAAGACAAGCTGATAGAATGAAAAGATTTTCTGATTATATTTATTTACAAAAAATTAGCCCACTTGCAGATTTTGTTTGCCCTTTAGATGAAACAAGAAATATTTTAAATCCTGATATTATTATTTGGATGGATACAGAAAAAAAAGGTAGATTTGAGAATACAAATAAAATTTTTCAAAAACCTAAGAAATTTCACTTTAGGATTACAACAAAAAATGCTAAGTATTGGTCTAATTTTATTAAAGAAAGGATAATTAATAATGACTATTAACTGGAAAAAACCCACTGCACAAATGCTAGGCAGATTCCAACCTTTTCATGACGGACATAAAGCTTTGTTTAAAGAAATTTTAAAAAAAACAGGACAAGTTATTATAATGATAAGAGATACAAGCGGAACAGATGATTCAAATCCTTTTGACTTTGATATTGTAAAAAAAAATATTGAAAATAATTTAACCGAGTATGAAGGAAAATTTGAAGTTATTAAAGTACCAAATATTACAAATATTTGTTATGGAAGAGGAGTTGGTTACGAAATAGAGCAAATTTCTTTGTCTAAAGAAATAGAAGATATATCTGCGACAAAAATTAGAAAAAAAATGAAAATTTAATATTTTTTACTTAATCAATGTATTTATTTCATTAATATTTTCTTTTTCTTCCAGAGTATTTTTCTTTTCTATTTTTTTTGTATTTGTCTTTACTTTTATTTCTTTTTCTTTTTTATTATTTTTTTTATTTTCTTTTATTTCTTCTTCATTTACTAATTTAGGTACATCATCGTATAAAACTGATAATTTCTTTTTTTTCTTAATCATTTCAACTGTTTTTAAAATGAAAAAAGGAGGAGCGATATTATTATCTTGAATTAAATGAATCGTTGTTTTTAATTTTTTTTCAATATCTTTTATAAGTTTCTTATTATTTTTTAATATGTATTCATGCAATGTTTCATATAAATAAATATTTAATTCCTTTATTTTTTTTTCAAACTTTAAGTATTTTAATTTTCTTAATATTTTAGCAACAGAAGATGTGGTTGATCTTATAGTACATCTTATGCCAGAGATTATACCATCTTCCATTGTTGTTTCTTCTAAACTTGGACCAATTCTTTGTCTTGATAATTCTAGTAGACCAAACTTACTTAATCTTGATATTTGACATTTTGCCCTATCATACCTCATTGTTTCCTTTAGCCTTCTTTCAACAATGATTTTGTTTCTTACATATTCCATATCTATAAAATCAACGACAATAAGACCTGCTATGTTTCTTATTCTTACTTGTTTGCAAATTTCATCAACCGCCTCTATGTTTGTTTTTAAAGCTGTTTCCTCAACATTTCGTTCTTTTGTTGATTGACCTGAATTTATATCAATTGCGGTTAATGCTTCCGTGGAATTAATTATTATGTATCCTCCGGATTTAAGTCTAACTTTTGTATCATAAATTGATTCTATTTTATTTTCTAAATCAAAATACTCCATAATAGGCATTTTTGTATTTTTAAATTCTTTTACTTTTTTTTCCTGATCAGGTAATAAGGTTTTCATATATTTTTTTGCATGCTCATATGTTTTTTCTCCTTCTATGACAATTTCTTTATATTCTTCAATAAAACTATCTCTTATAAATTTGTTAATAATGTTAGAATCTTCATTTATTAACGTTGGAGCTAATGAATTTATGGTTTTTTCTTTTATTGATTTCCAGATACCTAAAACATAATCAAAATCTTTTTTTAAATTATTTTCATTACAATCTCTGCTAGCTGTTCTAACTATCAGACCCATTTCCTTTGGCAAATTACATTTATTAGCAATATCTGTTAATTTTTTTCTTTCTTTAAAATCGCTTATTTTTTTTGAAATTTTAGTTCCTAATGATTTATTAGGCATTAAAACACAATATTTGCCTGCAATACTTATAAAAGTTGTTAATGCTGCTCCCTTATTACCTCTTTCATCCTTGACAACTTGAACCAACAATATTTGATTTTTTTTTATTACTTCTTGGATTTTGTATCTTTTAAATCTTGGTTTTTTTGAAAATTTCCTTTTTTTATTTACTTCATTATCTTTATAAAAGTCTTTTACAATAAAATCATCATTCTTTTTTTTTTTTTCTGATTCAGGTATTTTATAATAGTCATTACTAATTTCGCTCATAGGAAGAAACCCTTGCTTATTTCCACCATAATTTACGAAAGCTGCTTGAAGAGAAGGCTCGACTCTACTTATTTTTGCTAAATATACGTTTCCTTTTAATTGTTTTTTGTTTGAAGATGTATCAACTTCAAAGTGTTCAATTTCTGATCCGTTAATAAAGGCAACTCTTGTTTCTTCGTTAAATGAAGAATCAACAATAATTCTTTTGTCCATAGTGATAAAATCCTATAAAAAATTCTTTGAAATTCTAAAATTTTAGTTAAATTAATTAGAAATAAATTCAATTTTTTTTTCATTAATAATTTAAAATATGTTAAATGTAAATTTTTCATGAATAAATTATATTAATATTCGTTTTTTAAACTAACACACATATATAATGATATAATATCACTTTAATAGAAATAAATAAGAAAAAAAATTAATTAATTCTTTAAAATAAAAAATAATGAAACCTATTAAAAAATTAATAACTTTATTTACATCAGTATTTATTTCATTATTTGCTCTTTTCATTTTTCTATTATTTATAGTTTGGCATTTTGTTTTAGATTTACCTGATCATGAACAATTAATAAATTACGAACCTCCAATGGTTACAAGAGTTTATGCATCAAACGGAAGGCTTATCTCCGAATATGCTGCTGAACAAAGATCTTTTGTTCCACTAGAATCTGTTCCTAAAATAGTTATAAATTCATTTTTAGTAGCGGAGGATAAGAATTTTTATAATCATATAGGTATTGATTTCACAAGTATCATAAGAGCGGCAAAAAGAAACCTTAATAATATTGGAGGTAGACCAGAAGGAGCATCAACCATTACTCAGCAAGTAGCAAAAAATTTCTTTTTATCACGCGAGGTATCATATAAAAGAAAAATTAAAGAAATTTTATTAGCACTGAGAATAGAACAGATTCTGGATAAAAATAGAATATTAGAGCTATATTTAAATCAGATTTATCTTGGTTTTAGATCTTATGGAATCGCAGCAGCAAGTTTAAATTATTTTAATAAATCCCTGAATGAATTAGATATTTCTGAAGCTGCTTTTCTTGCTGCTCTACCGAAAGCACCAAATAATTATCATCCAATTAGAAAAAAGAAAGCTGCAATTGGAAGAAGGAATTGGGTAATAAAAAGATTACTTCAAGAAAGAATTATTACAGAACAGAAAGCTTTAATAGCAACTAGTTCTGAATTAATAACGATAGAAAGACAAGAGTTAAAACCTGTAGAGGCTCAATATTTTTTAGAAGATGTTAGAAAAAAATTAGTAGATAAATATGGAGAAGACAAATTATACAAAGGCGGACTTACTGTAAAAACATCTTTAGATCCTAGATTGCAAAAGATTGCTGATAATACATTAAAATATGGCTTAATTAATTATGATAGAAGGCATGGTTGGAGAGGGCCTTTAGCCAATATAGATATCAGGGACACAAATTTAAAAAAGGATTTATCAAGCATCACAATTCCTGAAGCATTCCCAAAATGGAAAGCATCTGTAGTTGTTCATATCGATAAACTAGGAGTAAATATTTTTTTCGATGACAATTCTTATGGAAGAATAAACTTAAAAGATTTAAAATGGGCAAGACAATGGAGGAGAAATCAGTATTTAGGTCCGCCAATTAAATATCCGCAAGATGTATTAGCAATTGGCGATATTATTTATGTAGAAGAAAAAAATGAAAAAGAAGATTTTGTAGAATACGGTCTTTTACCACTTTATAATCTTAGACAATTCCCAGATGTTAATGGTGCTTTAATAGCTCTTGACCCATATACGGGAAGAATTTTTGCAATATCTGGAGGGATTAGTTTCAATAAAAGTGAATTTAACAGAGCATCACAAGCATATAGACAACCTGGCTCTGCTTTTAAACCATTTGTATATTTAACTGCTCTTGAAAAAGGATTTGCTCCAAATTCAAAAATTTTAGACGCCCCTTTTGTAATTGATCAAGGAGCAGATTTAGGAAAATGGAGTCCGACAAATTATACTAATAAATTTTATGGTTTAAGCACAATGAGACTAGGGTTGGAAAAATCTCGTAATTTAATGACGATACGTTTAGCACAAATGATTGGAATGGAATCTATAGTCGACACTGCAAAAAGACTTAATATAGTCGAAGATATTGATCCGGTACTATCTATGGCTTTAGGAGCTGGAGAAACAACACTTGAGAAACTAACTGTTGCATATGCAACATTAGCTAATGGAGGAAAAAAGATAACTCCATCTTTAATAGATAGAGTGCAAAATAGAAATGGAGAAACGATTCAAAAGCACGATAATAGATTATGCATAAATTGCAAAATCAAAGAACTAGATATTTCTTTAGAACCTAAGATAGTCAATAGCCAAGAACAAGTTATCGAGCCTGTCCACGCGTATCAAGTTGTTTCAATGTTAGAGGGTGCGGTTTTAAGAGGAACAGGTAAAAAAGTTTCAGTTATAAAGAAACCACTTGCCGGAAAAACTGGCACGACAAATGAAAGCAATGACACATGGTTTATTGGATTCTCCCCAGACTTAGTTGTTGGAGTTTATGTTGGTTTTGATACTCCAAAATCTTTAGGTCCAAGAGAAACAGGTGCGAGCGTTGCATCTCCAATTTTTAGAGATTTTATGTATTTGGCATTAGAGGATGAAAAAGGGACTCCGTTTAGAATTCCTTCGAAAGCGCGATTAGTTAAAATAAATTTAGAAACTGGAACTCTAGCAAAGAAAAAAGATAAAAATGTGATTTTAGAGGCTTTTGCGCCAAATTCTCAAATAAAAGATTATAATAATCAAAAATCCTTTGATAAATTTAAAAAAGAAATTCAAGGATTAGGAGGTTTATATTAATGAAGAAAGATATAGTTAACAATTTATTAAAAGTCGAAGTTTCAGTTAAAACACTAAGGAGGGGGCTTTGATTTAGAGAACGCCGAAAAAAAAATTAAATCTCTTGATAACATGATTCAAAAAGAAAATTTTTGGAGTGATCAAGAAAAAGCTCAATCAATAATCAAAGAAAAGAATATTTTAGAAAAAAGATTAAATTCATTCTTTAGTTTAGAAAATGAATTTGATGAATTAAATGATTTAACCAAAATTACTAATGAAGATGATGAAAAATTATTAATTGAAATAAATAAAAGAACTAATGAATTAATTAAGAAAGTTAGAAAAAAAGAGTTTGAGAGTTTTTTATCAGGAGAAGCTGATACAAATGATTGTTTTTTAGAAGTTCATTCAGGTGCAGGAGGAGTTGAGGCACAGGATTGGGCACAGATGATTGTACGCATGTATACAAGATGGTGCGAAAAAAAAAAATTTGATATTGATATTTTAGAAGAAAATTCTGGAGAAGAAGCAGGAATAAAGTCTTTAACAATGAAAATAAATGGAGATTATGCTTACGGTTGGTTAAAAAAAGAGTCTGGAATTCATCGTTTAGTTAGAATATCTCCATTTGATTCTAATTCAAGAAGACATACCAGCTTTGCATCAGTTTGGGTTTATCCAGTAATAGATGAAAAAATCGAGATAAACATGAGTGAAAAAGATATAAGAATTGATACCTACAGAGCATCAGGAGCAGGAGGACAACATGTTAATAAAACCGATAGCGCTGTAAGAATTACTCATTTACCTACAAAAATTGTTGTTCAATGCCAAAATGAAAGATCACAACATAAAAATAAAGCTACAGCTCTTTTGATGTTAAGAGCTAGAATTTATGAAATGGAGTTACAGAAAAAAGAATCTGAGCAAGAATTAAAAAATCAAAATAAATCTGAAATAGGTTGGGGAAGGCAAATTAGATCCTATATCATGCATCCGTATAAAATGGTTAAAGATCTTAGAAATAATACAGAAGTATCGAATTGTAATTCTGTTTTAGATGGAAATATTGATGTTTTTTTAGAAGCGGCTTTGTTTAAGAAGAATTAAATAAATGAAAGAAATATTTAAAACATTTATCTCACTAATAATTTTGTTGATATTATCTACATTAATTTATTTAGCGTGGATTATCAATAAAGGAGAATTTACAAGTCAGTATTTAGAAAAATTTATAAATGACAGATTTAAATCAGAAAATTTTTATACGTCAATCAAAAATCCTAGAATAAATTTTGATAAAGAAGAAATGAGAATTATTGTTGATGGAGAAAATTTTAATATTTTTTCTATTGATGAGAAAAAGATTTCAGAGTTTAAGAATTTAAAAGTTTATATAAATTTTTTACCATTAATTACAAAGAGAAAGTTAGTTACTAATAAAATAGAAATGTTTGAAGGTAAAATAGAATCATCTTCAGTTTTTTCAGAACCACTAATAATCAATTCTATTGATTTAGAAGGTAATTTAGATCTTGGTGATAAAGAAATAATTATCGATAAATTTTCGACAAGTATAAAAGAAGATTTTTATCAAGGAACAGCAAATTTAAACTTAAAAGATTTTAAGGCAGATGGAGTTTTAACAAAACTTTTAAGAAAAAAAATATTTTATAATTTAGATTTAAATTCTGAAAATATGAAGTTTTCTCTAGATAAAAATAGTTTTAGTATTGAGGGAGATGCAACTTTGGGAGAAACAGATGTTTTATTAAAAGGAAAAAAGAATTATATAGATCTAAGTAAATTTGTAAGTAAATACAGTTTGTCAGGAAAAATTGATGAAAATGCTATTGAAAAATTATTTAAGTTAAAAGCTACTCCTTATATTAAAGGTCCTATAGATTTTAATGCATCATATTTTATTTTTAAAGATAATAAAGAAAGAATAAAAACTTCTAATAATTTAAAAGATGTAGAATTAAAAATACCAGCCTTAAACATAACAAAATATAAAGGAACAGAAGCGACAGCGGATATAGACTTTAATTTTTCTAATAAAAAGTTAAAAGAAATTAAAATTATAAATTACAAACAAGAAAACAAAGAAATGAAGGGTTTAGTGAAATTATCAAAAGAATTTAAACCTTATAAAAGTTTAGAACTTGATTTAAAGAATAATGGTAAGAAAACAAGTATTAAAATTATAAAGAACAAGAATTTAAATACTTTAGATTTAAAAGGAGATTATCTGGATTTTTCAGAAACTTTAAAAGAAACATTAATAGAAGAACAAAAAGAAGATAGTTTTTTAGTTAAATTACAACCTGTTAAAATAAATCTAGAAGCAAAAGAGATATTAGTAGGTGAAGAAAAAAGCATCTATAAAGTAGATGCTATACTAAAATATGAAAATAAATTATTTAAAGAAGCAAAAGTATATTCCAAATTAAAAGATGAAAAAGAATTTAGTTTAACAATTAGTCCTAAAGAAAATTCTAGAGAATTAGTAATTAATTCTAATGATGCAGGGTTATTTTTGAGAACTTTTAGTATAAATAAAAGTGGAAAAGAAGGAGAATTTGTATTGCACGGAGAATATGATGATACAAAAGAAACACATCCATTAACTTCAAGTGTAACCATTAGAAGTATGAGACTAATTAAAGCACCCACTCTTGCTAAAATATTAAATTTAGCATCAATAGGAATTGTTTCTGCATTATCAGGAGAGGGAATTTTAATCAATAAATTAAAATCTGAATTTGTTTTAGAAAAAGGTGTATTAAATTTAAACAAATACGAAGCCTACGGACCAGACGTTGGTTTTTCAAATCAAGGAAATATTTATTTAAGAAAAAAAGAAGTGGATTTAGAAGGAGCTATCATACCAATGGTAACTCTTAATAAGATTATTGGCTCAATACCTGTTTTAGGAAAAATATTAACTAATGAGAGAAAAGGAATTTGGTCTTTTGTCTATACTATTAAGGGCGATTTAGATGAACCAGAAGTTAGGGTAAATCCAATTAAGACTATAACCCCAGGCTTTATTCAAAAATTTTTTAGTGTTTTTAAAACAGATAAAAAAGAAGAAAAAGATTAAATTATCTTAATTGTAAAATGATTTTTTTTTCCAACTGAAATTTCAATCTTATTTTTTTTAAAATCTTTTCCAAAAAAAGTCTTAATTTCATCACTTATTATTTTTCCATCAAATTTTACAGCCCCACCTCTAATTAATCTTCTAGCATCACTATTACTTTGAATAACTTTTTTATTAAGACTAACAATTTTAAATGCTTCCATACCTTTAATGAGATCATTTTTTTTTATAATAAAACTATCTGCTATATTTTTTCCATGGCATAAATTAGTTGTTTCATCTGCTAAGATTTTTTTATTATTATTAATTTCACTAGCTGAATTATTTTTTAAATTATTAATATCTTCAGTTCTTAAATCTGTAAATATTTTTAAAAATCTAATCACATCTTTATCATCAACATTTCTCCAAAATTGCCAATAACCATTAGATGACAGTAATTTTTCGGTTAACCATACTGCTCCTTTGTTAGTTTTACCCATTTTGTCTCCAGATGATGTTGTAATTAAAGGCGTTGTGATACCAAAAACTTCTTTTTTATTTATTCTTCTTATCAAGTCTACCCCAGCGGTGATATTTCCCCATTGATCAGAACCACCAAATTGAACTTCACAATCTTCTCTATTATTCAGTTGAACAAAATCATAAGCTTGTATAACCATATAGTTAAATTCTAAGAAAGATAACGGCTGTTCTCTTTTTAATCTTTCACTTATACTATCCATTGTCAGCATTTTATTTACAGAAACATTTTTACCGTATGTTCTTAAAAAATTTATATAATTGATATTATCTATCCAAAGCGAGTTATGTAAAAATTTTATTTTTTTAACCCTAGTATTCTTAATTGTAAATTTTTCTATATTTTTTTTTATATTTTGTGAATTATTTTTAATTTCTTTTTCATCTAATAATTGCCTTGATTTATCTTTACCTGAAGGATCTCCTATTTTTGATGTACCGTCACCCAGCAAAACGATTACTTGATGACCAGTTTTTTGAAGGATTCTTATAAGCATTAATTGAATAAGACTACCCACGTGAAGACTTTGAGCAGTACAATCAAAACCGATATATGCTGTTATTTTTTTTTTAGAGGTTAGCTTGTCTAATTCTTCAATATTTGTACATTGATGAATATAACCTCTTTCCTGTAATTCTCGAATAAGATCAGATTTAGGTTTAAACATTTTTTTATAACTTTCTATTTTTTTTTTATTAACATTATAATACTCAAACTTTATTAGTAACTTTATTAATTATAATTTAAAGATTTGTTAATGTTAAATTCAAAAAATTATCTGGCATTAGGACTAATGAGCGGCACTTCTGCAGATGGCATTGATCTTGCCATCCTCATAACTGATGGAAGAAGTAAAATAAAGTTAGGTCCTTCAGACTATCATCCTTTCTCTAAATCTTTTAAAAATAGAATTAAAAGTGTTTTTAAAGAAGAAGTAAATATTAAAAATTTAAAAAAAAAAAAAAAAATCGTTAAAATAAAAAAAAAATATAAAAATATAAAAATATTAAAAAAAAAAAAATTCTTAAAAAAAAATAAAATTAACAAAAAAAAAATTGATGTAATTGGTTTTCACGGACAAACCGTATCTCATAGTCCTTCAAATGGATATAGTTGGCAAATTGGCAATTCTCAAAAATTAGCAAATTTATTAAATATAAAAGTAGTTAGTAATTTTAGAGAAAATGATATACAAAATGGCGGTCAAGGAGCTCCTTTAACACCTATATTCCATTACTATTTAACAAAAAAAATAAAAAAAAAAATTTGCTTTATAAATCTAGGCGGTATTTCTAATATCACATATTTTAATCATGAATCTGAAAGTAGTCTAAATAACATGTTAGCATTTGACGCAGGTCCTTGCTGTTCTTTAATTGATGATTGGGTTTCCAAAAATTCAAATAAAAAGTTTGATAACTTTGGTTTGTTAGCAAGAAAAGGTAATGTTAAAAAAAAAATAATTCAAAATTTTTTAAAAAAACCTTTTTTTTCTAAACCGCCTCCTAAATCATTAGATAGGAGCTATTTCTCTCTATCATTGTTAAAAAAATTAAAAATCGAGGACGGCGCTGCAACATTAAGTTATTTAGTAGCAGATACATTATTAAAAAGCTTTGATTATTTTCCTAAAAATCCAGACTTATGTATCTTATCTGGAGGAGGGAGGCTTAATAAATTTTTAGTTGAATTAATTAATAAAAAAATTAAAAAATCTAAAATTGTATTAACTGAAAATTATAATTGGAATGGAGATTCTATCGAATCTTATGCTTTTGCGTATTTATCTATTAGAAAATTACTGAATTTACCAATTACATTTCCTAAAACAACAGGTATAAAAAAACCATTAACCGGAGGTCGGATTTTTAACTTTATTTGAATCTAAAAGAATATCTGAAATAAATTTTTCTGAGTATTTTTTTATTTCATTTTCTTTATTTTTAAAATTAATATCTGAATTAATT
>ENA-UPTF01001430-UPTF01001430.1-marine-metagenome-genome-assembly--contig:-NODE-1430-length-14949-cov-2.682961_pt1 | contig 14949 bp, 13 predicted proteins | sample MGYA00238166_ERZ767019 | MGnify/ENA primary metagenome ERZ767019 (study PRJEB28930, sample SAMN06266391) | marine metagenome | isolation source: Sea water from 250 m depth | place: Atlantic Ocean...
GCAACGCGCCCAGCGAGCAGTGCGCCGACGCGCTGCGCGACCGTGGTCGCATGGTTGATGTCGGTATCACGAAGATCGAGTTGCCGTGGCGCATCTTTGCCAACAAGGAACTCGACGTGCGTTTTTCGCGCTCGTACGGCCCGGGCCGGTACGATCCGTCGTACGAATGGGGCGGCGCGGATTACCCGATCGGCTATGTGCGCTGGACGGAGCAACGCAACTTCCAAGCCTGCCTGCATTTGCTAGGCACCGGCGGACTCGACCTTGGCGCGATCACCACCCGGCGCGTGAAATTTGAGGATGCATTGCCAATATACCAAACGCTGGGAGACGGAGGCTCGAACGACGTCGGTGTGGTGATGGAGTACGGCGAACCGGACGACGCGACGGGCCAAACCGAAGCCAAGCCAAGCGCCGAGCCAAGTGACCTCCCTTCAGCCGGGCGTTTGGCCAAGCAGGTGGAGCAACTCGACGTGATCGGCGCAGGCAACTTCGTCCGGACGATGTTGCTGCCGAGCCTTAAGGGCAAAATCACGTTTGGCACGATCGTTAACAACACCGCGCTTAGCGCGAACCATGTTCGCGACAAGTTCGGCTTCGACGAGGCGGCGACCGATCCCTCGGTCGCGCTTGGTCAGGTGGGCGATGGCGCGGTGCTGATCGGCACGCGCAATCATCTGCACGCGCCGATGGTTCTGGCCGCGCTCAAGTCGGGGCGACATGTGTTTGTCGAGAAACCGCTCTGTCTGTCGCGCACCGAGCTCAAGCAAATTGACGCGGCAATCGCGGATCATCCCAAGAGTGTGCAGGTCGGGTTCAATCGTCGCTTCGCCCCGGCGAGCGTCGAGTTGAAGCGTCGACTTGATCGTGTTCCCGGCCCGAAGTCTGCCAGTTACCGCGTGTTCGCCGGCAAGCTTAATGCTGACCATTGGTATGCCAACCAGGATGAGAGCGGCGGGCGAGTCATCAGTGAGAGCTGCCACTTCCTCGATTACTTTTGCTTCCTGTTCGACTCGCGACCGGCGCGCGTTACGGCGCAGACAACCTGGCCGGCAGGCGGTGCGTTGCCGTTGCCGGACAGCGTCACGGCGCAGATCGAGTTTACTGACGGCTCGAGCGGGCAGTTGATTTATTCAGCCGAGGGCGACACGACCTACCCCAAGGAGCAATGCACGGTTTACGGTTCCGGTATCGTGGCGGATCTAATGAACTTCCAGTCGCTTGCGATTCACCAGCGCGGCTCGAGGAAACGGTTCCGGTACAGCTCGAAAGGCCATGCAGAGCAGATGGCCGCGTGGCTGGCGTTCCTGCACGGCGAGGCGGAGCACCCGCTGCCCTACGCCGAGGCGCGGCAAAGCATGCGTCTCACGTTTTCCGTGCTCGAGTCGATCCGCGAGGCTCGATCGGTGGAGGTTTGACAATGGAACTCAGCACGATATTTCGGGCACTCAACTCAGCGGAGGCGCAGTTGGTTCGCTCACAGCTTGAGGCTGCTGACTTTGATGTGTTTGTCGCCGACGAGAGCAGTGCGTTGGCAGTTGAGTGTTATGTGCTTGGCGTGGGGGGTATCCGCGTGCAGGTGCCCAGAGATCGAGAGGCGGACGCGCGGGAACTTTTGAAATCGTGTGGTTACCCGGTCGAATGACAGCCACCCGCCGCAAAAAGCTTGGCCAGCTTCAGCACCGCTTGGCCAGCGGCGTGCTACGCATGGACGAAATCACGCTTCAGCGGCACGCCGGCGACAAGTGGTTCGCCACTAACCCGCCCGATGCGGTGGCCTTCCCGCGCAGCACCAGGGCAGTCGCGGATATTCTCAAGTTCGCCAACCGACATCACATCCCGGTGACCGCGCGCGGTGCGGGGCATGGCTATGTCGGCGGCTGCGTACCGGTGCGCGGCGGCATTGCATTGAGCCTGGCCCGGATGAAGCGCATCCGCGAGATCAGCAGGAGTGACTTCGTCGCTGTGGTTCAGCCGGGCGTCATTACGGCCGAGTTGCAGGACGCTGCCGAGGCCAAAGGGCTGTATTATCCGCCCGACCCGGCCAGTCGCGCGGATTGCAGCATCGGAGGCAACATTGCCACCAATGCCGGCGGCCCGCGCTGCCTCAAGTACGGCGTCACTCGCGACTACGTGCTTGGGCTAGAAGTCGTGATGTCGGATGGCTCTGTCGCGAACCTCGGCGGGCGTTGCCACAAAAACAAAACCGGCTTTGACCTGGCGCGATTTTTTGTCGGCTCGGAAGGGTTGCTCGGGATCGTCACCGAGGCGACGGTCAAGCTGCTGCCGCTGCCGCCGTTCCGCGCCTGTGTCGGCATGGGCTTCGGCTCTATGCGCCATGCCGTACGGGCGATCCAGGCGATTTTCAACGCCGGCTTTCTGCCCTCGGCGGTCGAGGTCGCCGATGCCTTCACACTGGCAGCGGCTCGCGCGCGAACCGGCAGCAAGTTGTTCGACGGCTGCAAGGCGCACCTCATCGTTGAGGTCGACGGACAGGAAAAATCGGTGCGCAGTGAGCTTGGTCAACTGCAAAGACTGTTCAAGCCGTTCTCGCCGCTGCACACACAAAAAGGGTTCGGCCAGGCGGGCGTCGAGAAATTTTGGGAGTTGCGACGCGAGTTTTCGTATTCTTTACGAGACACCGGGCTGACCAAGCTGAACAACGACATCGCCGTGCCGCGCGGCAAGCTTGAGCCAATGTTCAAGTTCGCCGGTCAACTTCAAAAAAAGCACGGCATCCGAGTCGCCTGTTTCGGTCACGCTGGCGATGGCAACATCCACGTCAACCTGATGATGGACGAAAACGATCCAGGGCAGGTGAAGCGCATTGACGCGGCGCTGGACGATCTGTTTCGGCAGGTGCTGGCATGGGGTGGGGTGGTCACCGGCGAGCATGGCATCGGCGTGGCGCGGTTGCCGTGGTGGGAACAGGCCACTTCGCAGGAGGCACGGAAGTTGCACGTGGCGTTCAAGCGTGCGGTCGATCCCAATGGTATTCTCAACCCCGGCAAGTTCGTTTAGAAATGGAGCACGACCGGTTTACCCACGAGCGGGAGCGTCTGGCCAGAGGTTGCGAACGGATTGCCGGGGTGGATGAGGCAGGTCGGGGCCCGTTGGCCGGGCCGGTGGTCGCGGCGGCGGTGGTGTTCTCTCCTGAACACATTCGAGCTGGCCTGCCCGAGCCGCTGGATGAGGTGAACGACTCAAAGAAATTGAGCGCCAAAAAACGGGAGTCGCTCTTCAAGCTACTCCGGTCGCTGGACGGGCTGGAGTTTGGCATCGCACTTGTCGAGCCGGCGGAGATCGACCGGATCAATATATTGAGGGCAACGCACCTGGCGATGAACAAGGCATTGGCCGCGCTTGGGCAGGCGCCGGGGCATGTGCTCGTCGATGGCCGGCCGGTGGCGTCGCTTGGTCATGCGCAGACGCCGCTTGTGAAGGGCGATTCGCTGAGCTACTCGATCGCTGCTGCGAGTATTTTGGCCAAGGTGACTCGCGACCGGATGATGGTGGAACTCGACCTTGAATTTCCCGGCTACGGCTTCGCCGCGCACAAGGGATACGGCACGCCTGGGCATCTCGACGCGCTGAAGAGGCTGGGGCCGTGCCGTGTCCACCGGCACAGCTTCGCGCCGATCAAGCCGGGGCCGCAACTTGGCCTGTTCCTGGGTGAGGCGATCGATGAGCCTGTGGCGCACAGTTAAACGAGCGATTGGCCTGCGGCATCTGCCGACCGTGTTTTCGCTGACCTGTTCTAAGCGCTATGCCTGAACTACCGGAAGTAGAAGTGCTACGCCGCCATCTGCACCCACTGTTGAGCGGCAAGACGCTATGTGAATTGCGGGTACTTAAGCTCCGGGTGGTTCGGCCGGAGTCAACGAAGAGGTTGACTGCGACCGTCAAGGGCTGTCGAGTGATGGGGATTGATCGGCGAGGAAAATTTCTTTGGCTTAACCTGGCCAAGCCGCGATCGCAACAGACGTTTCCTTTGGTGATTCATCTAGGAATGACCGGTCGGCTTTTTGTGCAGCCAGATGCTGTGAAGTTACCGAGCCACGTAGCGGCAGTATTTCGCCTTGATCAGGAGTTGCTGGTCTTCAAGGACACAAGGTCGTTCGGGCGTATCACGCTGGAGACAGATTCGATTGAGCGGCTAGGCCCAGATCCGCTTGTAGATGATTTTTTAGTGGGTGACTTGCGATCAGCGCTCGGCCAATCGGCGCAGCCAGTGAAGGTGCGGTTGATGGACCAGAGGGTAATGGCCGGTTTGGGCAACATTTATGCCTGCGAAGTGTTACATCGAGCTGGTATTTCGCCATTTATGAAGTCGTTAGATCTGAGTCCGGCCAAGCTTAAACAGTTACACGCGGCGATCATTTCAACCTTGGCCAGACAGGTGAAATTCGGAATGGGCCTCGATTTGGACTTTATGGGTGAGACAAAGGGTGACGGCCTGTTTTATTTCGGCAGCCGCCATGGCCAATCTCGAAAAGCAATGGAACGTTTTCGGGTATATATGAGATCGGGAGAGCCATGCGGCGTCTGCGGCTCAATGATTGAACGCGCGGAGTTGGCCAATCGCGGGACGTTCTTTTGCCCAAAGTGCCAACCGGGATGAGCTCAGTTAGTAGCGGGTAACCTGTTCGGGATTCTCAAGGGACCTGGGTTGGCCCAGGATGATGGAGGCCACCACAGCCTGCCGTGCGATTTGGATGTCGGAGGCAATTCGCCGCGCTATGTTGCCGGTGTAGATGGGGGAGTCGTAAACAGGCGAACGGGCCGGGGCCTTTTTTCGGGTTGCACTGGACTGTTCAGCCTCGCGCAACTGATTGGTGAGTGGTGTGTCACGGAACGCTTCCCGTGTCGTGCCAACCAGCGGAGGGGTCGCAGATGCGCCGGCGCCAATCACCGGGGGCAGATCAAACGGTTCCTGCTCGTAGTTGTCGTCGTATTGCCTCTCGAGTTTCTGGTCGGTCTGGTCGAGTTGCGCCTCTACCAGTTGCTCTAACCGGCCCAGCCAACCGCTGGATTCCCCGGTTGTTTCTGGCTCGGAGGCTTGTTGTGTCGGCACGGACTGGGCCAGGCGATCGCGCTTAGCGGCTTCCTTGCGTTTGTTGACCCAACTGACGATGGCAGCCAGAAGGCCAAGAATGAGATAAACGTATATAGAGGCATCACCGCTCGGTACCTGCAGGAGCATTTGAACCTGTAGGGCGGCGTTCAGTAATTCTGTGAAAGCGTTTACCAAGGTGGTTTATTTCTTCGGATTGCCGGAGTCGGGCGACTCGTCGGTGCCGGCGATCTTGCTGCGCATGTCGGTGTCGGCGCCGAGGTTCTTGATGCGGTAATAGTCCATGATGCCGAGGTTGCCGCTACGGAAGGCTTCGGCCATGGCCAACGGCACCTGCGCCTCGGCCTCGACGACCTTGGCCTGCATCTCCGCCACGCGAGCGGTCATCTCCTGCTCCTGCGCGACAGCGGCGGCACGGCGGACTTCCGCCTGCGCCTGGGCGACGAGTTTGTTGGACTCAGCCTGCTCGGCTTGCAGCTTGGCACCGACATTTTCGCCGACATCGACGTCCGCGATGTCGATCGACAGAATCTCAAAGGCGGTGTTGCTGTCGAGGCCTTTGGCCAGCACGTTCTTTGATATGCGGTCCGGATTCTCCAGCACATCCTTGTAGCTTTGCTCAGAGCCGATGGAGGAGACAATACCCTCGCCGACACGGGCAACGATGGTGTCCTCGGTGGCGCCGCCGACAAAGCTGGCCAGGTTGGTGCGAACGGTCACTCGGGCGCGGGCCTTGATGACGATGCCGTCCTTGGCCACGGCATCAATACTGCGTTTTGTGCCACTAGCGGGTGGGCAGTCAATAACCTGGGGGTTGACGGAAGTGTGGACCGCCTCGACTACGTTTTTGCTTGTACCCTTGGTCGCCAGGTCGACGGCACATGCCTTGTCATAAACCAGGTCGATGTTGGCCTTCCGGGCGTTAATCAACGCCTCGATCACCTGCTTGACGTTGCCTCCCGCCAGGAAGTGCGTGGAAAGGTCGTCGATGGTCACGGGAATACCCGACTTCACAGCGTTAATGCGCGAGTCGACGATGCGTCTGATGGGAATCCCGCGGATTTGCAACGAGATCATCTCAAAGAAGGTCACCTTGGCCCCGGAAAAGTGTGCTCTTAACCAAGTCGCCCCGAAATTAAGTAGGATTATACCGGCCACCAGAACGACCAGACCTAAGACTGCATATATGACTATTACTCCAATTCCCATGATGTTTTTTTTTGTTGAGCTAAGTTTTTCGAACAACCACTCGATTTCCTTCGACCGCGATGACTTTAACAGAGTTATCCTTTTCGATGAAGGATCCTTCTGTAACGACATTTAGACGTTGGTCGCCGATGGTCGCCTTGCCAGAGGGGCGAAGGTCGGTGTATGCCGTGCCGGTTAGGTTGATCAAATCTGTAAAATCGATCCCGAGATCGCCAACGGTGGATGTTGAAGCTAGTTGACGTCCCATCTTGGTATTTGGAAAAAAATTAATAAACCAAATGACAGCGCTAGTAATTGAGACAACGGTGATCCCAAGGAACAAATGGCCGTACTCAGTTTGCATGTAGGCGACAAACACGGATGCGGCTAATGTAAGTGTGGCGCAGATACCCAGAATCAGGCCGGGCAGCAATATCTCAAAAAAAAGCAGTGCAAGTCCAACAACGAGCAATGTTATGGCTAGAGTCACTGCAGCTCGTAATAGGCCAAAAAAGTGTTTTTGGCAATTACAATCGATCACTTATTTTGATTCGATCGGCTAGGCACCCGGTCAGTCGATGGCTTGACGAAATGCATCGTACGCGGTGGTGATGTCGTCTAGTTCCGTTTGGCCAAGCGGCCACTCGGCGGCACGAACGGTTTCGGTAATCTGGCCCCTGCGACGTGCTCCGACGATGGCCGAGGTGACCTCCGGCCGGCGCAGCGTCCACGCCACGGCAAGTTGCGAGACAGTGTGTCCGCTTGGCTCGGCGATGACCCTGAGCTTCTCAACGAGCTGCAGGAATGGTTCGAGCTTGGGCGGGCGGAGCAGGGAGGCCACCGGGTGGTCCTCCTGTTTGTGGCGGCGCCAGTCGTTTTCCGGCAAGCTGTCGATCCACTCGCGGGTGACCTTGCCAGTGAGTAGCCCGCTCTCCATCGGGCTGTAGCAGACGATGCCGCAGTTGTTTTCACGGCACCACTCCATCTGGCCCCCGGTTTCGATCTGCCGGTTAAGTAGGCTATAGCGCGGCTGCAACGAGGAAACCGGGCCAAGCGCAGCGGCGCGGCCGAGTTGGCCTGCCGAGTAGTTGCTGACACCCGGCCAACGAATCTTACCTTGTGTCTGTAGGTCAAGTAGCGTCTGCCAAGCCTCCTCGACGTTCTCGTCTGGCTCCGGCCAGTGAAGTTGGTACAGGTCGATCGTGTCGAGCTGGAGCCGACGCAGCGAGCCCTCGACCTCCTCAAGGATAAGTTCGCGCGAAGCGAAGCGGCGTGGAGTTTTATCGTCATTGGGCAATACCCCGCACTTGGTGGCGACGATGATCGGCTGCCCCCACTCCTTGAGCGCCTTGCCCACCACCACTTCCGACAACCCGAAGCCGTAGGCGTGCGCGGTGTCAATCCAGTTGATGCCGGCCTCCAGTCCCTCGAGGATCGACCCGATCGAGTCGTTCTCCTCCTGCGGCCCCCAGCCCATGCCCCAGTCGCCGCCGCCAATGGCCCAGGTTCCGAGGCCAACCGGCGTCAGTTCGAGGTCGGAGTTTCCCAGTCTGCGAGTTTCCATTCGCCGCGGAACATAGCGTGCAGGCCTCCCCGGGAAAAGCCTGATGCGCTTGGTAAAAACTTGCCAACACGGACGCGTAAGACTACGTTGCGCCCGCTCCCGGGGCGACCCCGGGCGGCCGGGTTGGTAGCTCAATGGTAGAGCAGCGGCCTTTTAAGCCGTTGGCTGTGGGTTCGAGTCCCACCCGACCCACCATTAAAAACCTTCGATGATTAAAAGTTAAACGAGGGTTCCGGCTCTTCTTAGGCCTCCAAAGCCATCTGTTTCATTGACAGTTCATTGACGTTTAGAAACTCAAAAACTGGAACTGGATACGATGCGCCTCTTAATGTGTAGGCCTTCTAGACTCCAAGAGATTTCAAGAGAACAAGACTACTAGCTGGCGGGGGGCTGGTGGTGATCAAATGGGGTGGAGACAATCATATAGGCCTCTGCTAGCTTCCAAGCAGGACATGAAACACCTCCCACTAACAACAATCGCAGCCGTGCTTTTGGCGGGGTGTGGCGAGCCGCAGCAGTCGGCTAATCCTGTAGCACATCAGTCTGATCCGATATCGGAAGTAGATAGTGCGTTACTTGATGCTGCTAAAGAGGGAAACATTGAAGCTGTGAAACAACACTTGGCTAATGGTGCGGATGTGAACGCGAAGGATGATGGATGGACTCCTTTGCACAACGCGGCTGGCTACTCAACTAAGGAAATGGTTGAACTGCTTATCTCAAACGGTGCGAATGTTAATGTGAAGAATGAGGATGAATGGACTCCTCTGCATGATGCGGCAAGCAAGGAAGTCGCCGGACTACTTATCGCCAAAGGTGCGGATGTGGATGCAAAGGATAAGGATAACTGGACTCCTTTGCATAAAGCGGCTTTCGGTGGTCACAGTGAAATCGTCGAACTCCTCATCGCCGAAGGTGCAGATGTGAATGCGAAGGGTGAAGATGAATGGACACCGCTAAATCTCACACAGGACCCTGAAACCATCGACCTCCTCCGTAAACACGGAGGTAAAACCAAGAACGAACTGGAAGCTGAAGCAAAGAAATGAAACACCTCCTACTCACAACAATTGCAGCTATGTTATCCGCTGCGGGTTTGGTTTTGGGAGAGCGACCCAACATTGTTTTTATCATGTCTGATGACCATGCGCTAGAGGCGATAGGGGCATATGGATCATGGTTAAAAAAATATTGTCCTACGCCCGCGATTGATCAACTGGCTGCAGAGGGCATCCGCTTCACCAATGTCTGCTGCAACAACTCCATCTGCTCACCCAGTCGCGCAAGTATTCTGACTGGCCAATACAGCCATAAGAATGGAGTCCCAAATCTCAATGGCTCCATTAATGAAGATTCACCGCAGTTGGCCGTGGGATTAAAGAAGGCCGGTTATCAGACAGCCGTATTTGGGAAATGGCATCTTACCTCCCGTCCGATGGGTTTTGACACCTATAAGGTCACTCGCGGGCAGGGTTCATGGTTTGATCCGGTTTTCTATACGCAAAATGGGCAATGGTACGGCAGAAGGAAAAAACGTGAAACAGTCCCCGGGGAAAAACACACCGGCTATAGTTCAGATGTCTACACAGACCAGGCTTTGGCATGGCTGAAGGCACGTGATACCAAGAAACCGTTCTGCCTGATGCTGCATTTCAAGGCACCGCATCACTCCTATGAGTACCCAGAGCGCTGGAAGGATTACCTCAAAGACACACTCATACCGGAGCCGCCCAGTCTGCATGAGGACGTCGAAAGAACCAGTCCCCGGCTCAAGGGCGTGCACACCTGGCATATGATCCATAAAAACGGCTATTTTGGCCGACACGAAATGGACGAGGTTCCTCCCATGTGGCCGCACGATGGCACCACTCGCGGCAAGACCACGGCGGCATACCAGCACATGATCCACAAATATCTCCGTGCGGTGGGAGCTGTGGATGACAACATCAAGCGGGTGATGGATTTTCTGGAACAGGAGAATATCAAGGATGAAACCGTAGTTATCTACACTAGTGATCAAGGGTACTGGCTTGGCCAGCACGGCCTTTATGACAAGCGGCTTATTCTGGAAGGCTCCATCAAGATGCCCTTCATCGTCCGGTACCCCAGGGAGATCAAGGCGGGCACAGTCAGTGACGCGTTGTGTAGCAATGTGGATTTTGCACCCACGCTGCTTGGTATCGCTGGGATTCCGGTTCCAAAGACCATGCAGGGGGTGAGTCTGCGTCCACTTTTACAGGGACGCTACCCGACCAACTGGCGCAAGGGAATATGGTATGCCTACTGGGCGACCGGACATTTCCACTGGGGCGTTCGTACCCACCAACATAAACTAGTGCGATTTTCTGGCACAACGGACTATGAGTTCTATGATTTGGGAAAAGATCCGAATGAAATGAACAATCTTGCAGGCCAGCCCAGTTATTCCAGAGCCATTGCGCAAACCGAAAAAATTCTAAAGAAACTAATCAAGGAAGTTGATATCAAACCAAACCAAATGCCGGGAGCCAACAGGTGATGAAACACCTCCTACTCACAACAATCGCAGTCGTGCTATTTGTGGGTTGTTCTGGTTTTAACCGTTCTGTTTTGGTTGCAAGCTTCCAGATGCCAACCCGTGGCATTTGTGCACATCGCGGTGTAAGCGATTCACATCCGGAAAATACGATTGCGGCGTTTCGTGAGGCAATCCGGCTTGGTGCACATATGATCGAATTGGATGTTGCACTTTCCAGTGATGGGAAGTTGGTGTTAATGCACGACCATACGGTTGACCGCACAACCGATGGGAGTGGAAGAGTTGAAGAATTGACGCTTGCTGATTTAAAAAAATTGGATGCCGGTTTCTGGAAAGACAGCCGCTTCAAGGGAGAGCAAATTCCCACGCTTAAGGAGGCGCTCGACATCATGCCATATAATATTTGGCTAAATATACATCTCAAAGGCGGGGTTGACTTGGCCGAAAAAACAACCCGCCTCATTGCATCGGAAAATAGATTGCATCAGGCATTCCTGGCCTGTGGTGCCAGTGCAGCAACTGCCGCCAGGCGGGTTGAGTCTCACATTAAAATCTGCAACATGGATAGACAGGCAAACAATCTCAAATACGTGAATGAAACGATCCAGTTTCGTTGCGAGTTCATCCAGTTACTGGGTGGCATAAGTGTTGATCCAATGCACATCAGACGTTTAAGGGAACATAATATCAGGGTCAATTATTGCTGTGCAAATGACCCGGCAAAAGTGGAACGACTATTTGAAGATGGAGTCGAGTTTCCGTTGGTTGACCGAGTAAGTGAGATGTTAGAAGTGGCTGATAAGAAAGGTATCCCGCGTTTAAAGCCAATCTATCGACAGATATCCGCAAACACAGCGACAAGACGGATGAGGAATTGAAAGCTTCAAAGGTGAATGAAACTCATACTAATCACAACAATCGTAGCCCCGCTGTTGGTGGTGTGTGGGAATCCAGAAGCAGAAAAAGAGTGAAACAAACGCAAATACCTCTGGTATTCCTCATTCTCGTCTCGGTTGGCGTGGCCTTGCCAACATTCGCGGAGACCCGCCCAAATATTCTTTTCATTGCGGTCGACGATTTAAATGACTGGGTCGGACATCTTGGCGGACATCCCCAGGCAAGGACGCCAAATATCGACCGGCTAGCACGAGCGGGAGTCTCCTTTGCCAAGGCTTATTGTTCGGCCCCCTTATGTAATCCATCACGGGTGAGTCTGCTGACCGGCATTGAGCCGTCGAAATCGGGTGTCTACGGGAATGGCGAACGATTCCGGGAGAAACTGCCCCGGGCCGTTACTCTCATGCAGTATTTTCGGATGAACGGTTATACCTCTAAGGGAGGAGGCAAGATATTCCACGGCGCTAATCGATCGGGTGATCCGGCCTCTTGGGATTTCTATTTCAAGGCGCCCCGAACCAAGGCCAAATATAGCCGGCCGGCCGATCTGCCTGCTTTGGCTTGGGCTCCCTGGGGTCCGCTGGACAACGAAGACGGGGACATGCTGGATGCAAAGGTCGTAAGCTGGGCGATCTCTGAACTCGAGAAAACCCACGACAAACCCTTCTTCCTAGCCTGCGGATTTACCAAGCCGCATTTACCTTGGCACGTTCCCCGAAAATACTTCGACTTGCACCCTCTGGAAAAGATCCTCATTCCAAAGACGCAGGACAGCGACCGCGACGACTTGCCAGCATTTGGAAAAAAGCTGGCGCGGGAGGTGCACGACGTGTCCGGGCCGCGAAACTTTGCCAGGCACGGCGAAGACCACGACATGGTTTTGAAATACAAACAGTGGCATCGAGCTGTACAAAGTTATCTGGCGACGATTAGCTTCGTAGATGCCCATGTGGGTCGGCTTTTAATGGCACTAGAGCACAGTGAACATGCTGACAACACCATCGTCGTTCTCTGGGGTGATCACGGTTGGCACCTGGGTGAAAAGCAGCACTGGCGCAAACATGCGCTTTGGGAGACTACAACTCGGACAACGTTGATTATTTCTGTACCCGGACAGCTTCAAAAAAACCAACTTTGCTGGCGTCCCGTTAGTTTGATAGACCTCTATCCAACACTTGTTGAATTGTGCGGTTTACCCTCGCGTAAAGGATTGGACGGACAGAGCATCGTGCCGCTGTTGCAGAATCCTAAAATGGAGTGGAAACGTCCCGTGCTAATCACCTACGGCCAGGGCAACCACGCCGTGAGGACCGGACGTTGGCGTTACATCCGATACCATGATGGAGGTGAAGAACTCTACGATCACGACTCCGATCCCCAAGAATGGAAAAACCTTGCAAGGTTACCCCGTCACTTATCAATTATCGAACGTCTGCGTGAATCGATCCCCAAGTAAAGCAAGCCAGGGCGCCCTGTGCCGACTCGATCTGAAGCCCTCAACCCTGGCCAAAATCGAGGCACTCATTAAATAATGTTCCGCTTGGCCAAGCCGGCCGCTCTGGCTTAATCTTCTCGGGCACTTGATTTTCTTTTGGAACAACTCACTGTTACGTGCCGCCGTGCTTCTGCTTGCCGGGTGGCTCCCAGCCGGTTCGATAGTTGCCTGGGAGGTTGTCCTGTTTAATCGCGATGTCCGCCCGATTCTTTCCGACAACTGTTTCGAGTGTCATGGGCCGGATGCAGCCAAGCGCAAAGCCGACCTGCGGCTCGACACCGGTGCTCCTGGCCAAGCGATCATCAACGCCGGCAAGCCTGACAAAAGCGAGTTATTCAAGCGCATAACTCACACTGATCTGGAGGAGCGGATGCCGCCAGTGGATTCAGGTCGAGTTCTGGCCCTTGGCGACATTAAAATTCTCCGTACTTGGATTGAGCAGGGGGGCAAGTGGGAAAAGCATTGGGCATTTATTCCGCCCAGCCGACCGGCGATTCTCCCGGCGACAAACTCCGCCTGGCCAAGCGGCGCGATTGATCGGTTCGTCCTGGCCAAGATGAAGCGTGCCGGGTTGCAACCTTCGCCGCGTGCAGACAAGGAGACGCTGCTTCGCCGCGTGAGCTTCGATCTCACAGGTCTGCCGCCAATTCCGCGGGAGATCGACGCATTTCTTGCCGACGCCTCGCCGCGCGCGTTCGAGAAGGTTGTCGACCGATTGCTGGCATCGCCGCGATACGGCGAGCGGATGGCGCTCGACTGGCTCGATGCGGCGCGATACGCCGACTCGCACGGATACAGCCTGGACCGCCGCCGCGTGATGTGGCCGTGGCGCGACTGGGTGATTCGCGCGTTCAACGACAATATGCCGTTCGACCGGTTTGCCCTCGAGCAACTCGCCGGCGACCTGTTGCCGGACGCGACGATTGCCCAGCGCGTAGCGACCGGCTTCAATCGCAACCATTCGATCCAGAGCGAGGGAGGCGTCATCAATGAGGAGTATCGTGTCGAGACCGTGGTGGATCGCGTCGAGACGACGACCGCGGTTTTCCTCGGGCTGACGTTTGGCTGCGCGCGGTGTCACGACCACAAATACGACCCGATTTCGCAGAGGGAGTTTTACGAGTTTTACGCGTTGTTCAACAACGTGCCGGAGACGGCGCACGTCGGCAACGCGGATAAGCTAGCGGACAAGCCATTCGTTAAGGTGCCCAGTGTGGCACAGCGGAAACAAATGGAGTGGCACCGAGCCGAGATTGCCGAGCTGGAAAAAAAATCGGAGGCGGAGGAGCAGCTAAAGACAGCGCGAAAGGCATTGGCGGCGCTTGGTCAAGCGCTGCCGACGGCGATGATCATGGGCGAGTTGAGCCCGGCCCGGAAGACGTTCGTACTGAGTCGTGGGCAGTACGATCAGCCAAGCGCCGTCGAGGTCAGCGCCGGGCTGCCGGCCGCGCTAGTCTCTCTCAACGGGTAGGGGACAGGACAGCGTGGCCGGTGGGGCACTGTTCGAATTGAAAAGCGACGAAGTCGACATCATCGAACCGGGTTCACTTGCGCGACTTGCGCTCAAGTCTGGGTTTCGACTGGCTGAGGCACGCGGTCGACTTCACGAATCGACTGCGGTAGCCAGACTGTCAATCGAATATGAGTTGTCACAGGAGCTCCGACGACATCTGATGGGACCACCTTTACCACAGGAAGTCAGAAATGGGGTGAAATGGGCGAGAGGGCGGATGCTGAATGATAGGCATGCGTCACTTGATGACCGCAAGAACCGACCGCCGTATTTGCGTCGGCGCTTACTTCGGCGGCCAGTGCGTGTGTTCTTGCCTGACGAAGTGACGGTGCGCGCTGAACAGGAGGCGATGCGCTGTGGTATTGATCCGGCGGCCAAGATTGTCACACTCCATGTCCGAGAATCTGGCTACAACCTCGGACGTGAGGCACAGGATAAAGGTGGGGCCAATTTGCGTGATGACCGCAGTCGGAACGCACGCATTGAGAATCACTTTGATGCCGTGGATCACCTTGTGTCACTCGGCTACCTTGTTGTTCGTATTGGCGACAAAACGATGACACCGGTCAAGCGTCGCGGAGTAGTCGACTTAGCCACCTCTCCATTTCGGACCGACTTGGTCGAAGTGTATTGTCTTCGGAAGAGCGCGTTTATCGTTTGTGGCGAGTCCGGTCCCATGACGGTCAGTTACGTCACAAAT
>ENA-UPTF01001432-UPTF01001432.1-marine-metagenome-genome-assembly--contig:-NODE-1432-length-14935-cov-3.497241_pt1 | contig 14935 bp, 21 predicted proteins | sample MGYA00238166_ERZ767019 | MGnify/ENA primary metagenome ERZ767019 (study PRJEB28930, sample SAMN06266391) | marine metagenome | isolation source: Sea water from 250 m depth | place: Atlantic Ocean...
GCTGGAACCGTAATTCCTCCAGATAACATAATAGCCAAATCAGCAATAAGCCATTCTGGTCTATTTTCTTATACTAAAAGACATCTATCGCCTTCTGTAATATTTTTTTTTATTATTTTTGAAAGCTTAAATATATTTATTTTTACTTCTTCCCATGTAAAGGTTTTTTTATTATTTGGATTTAACCATTGTAGAAAAACATCTTTAGGATTTTGTTTTTCTGTTTGATAAAAAAATAATTCGATTAAACTGTTAAAATTATCTAGATTCATAATATTGATGGTGGGCGAAGAGAGACTCGAACTCTCAAGGTATTGCTACCATTGGATTTTGAGTCCAACGCGTCTACCAGTTCCACCATTCGCCCATTTTTCCTCTCTAAATTAATGTTTGTACAAACATTATGTTTTGAATTAATTTAGGACGCAACTAAAAAATGATAAAAAAAATATATGATAAGTGTGTTTCTTGGGCAGGACATAAATATGCCAAACCACTTTTGGCTTTTGAAGCTTTTATTGAAAGCTCATTTTTTCCTATACCTCCAGATGTAATGATAGTTCCAATGGTTGTTGCAAAAAAAAAAGAATTTCTTCGAATTGCTACAATTGCAACTATTTTCTCAGTTCTTGGAGCGCTTTTTGGATATATCATTGGTTACATTTTTTTTAATGAGGTTGGTATTAAAATATTTGAAATTTATGGTTATGAAGATCCAAATTTTTTAAAAGAAAAATTTTCAACTGCAGGGGGCTTTGCTTCTTGGCTAGGAATACTCTTCACTGCTGGATTTACTCCTCTTCCATTTAAACTTTTAACAATTTCAAGTGGATTTATTCATTTTAATTTAATTTTTTTTATAATTATTTGTGTGGTAACTAGAGGTTTAAGATTTTTTTTAATAGCATTTTTAACTAATAAGTATGGAGATAAATTTGGTCCGTTTCTAGAAAAGCAGGGAGTGAAATGGTCCATAATTATAGCTTCTGTGATCCTGGTTGTTGGTGGCATATTCTATTTTCTAATAAGACAATAAATGGAAAAAAAAATTAACACGACTCTGATTTTTATTTTAGTAGCATTATCTTTTTCCATAATTGCTGCCTATACGATCGAGTATGGTCTCGGACATGAACCATGCAAGCTTTGTATATACCAACGTATACCTTACTTTTTTTCAATTTTGTTAATTTTAAATATTCTTTTAATCAAAAGGTATGTTAAACCCTCTTTATTATTATTGGTTTTAATTTCATTATCTGGATTAATTCTAGCTTTTTATCACTTTGGTATTGAACAAGGTTTCTTTAGTGAGTCTTTTGTGTGTGAAGCTCAAAATTTGGGTAACAATCTCTCAAAAGAAGAGGTTTTAAAACAGCTAGAAGAAAATACCGTAAGTTGCAAAGATGTAAATTTTAAAGTATTTGGTTTATCCCTTGCATCAATTAATGCCATTTTTTCTTTTGCTTTATCTATTATATTTGTAAAGTTATACAAAAACTATGAAACTAACTGATAAAAGAACTCTGGAAGAAATTATAAGGGTTGATCATGCTGGGGAGCGTGGTGCTTTAAAGATTTATGAGGGTCAACTTTTGGCTCTTAATACTTTCAAAAAAAACGAAAAACTCAAGAAAATAATTGAAAACATGAAAGAACAGGAAAATAAACACTTTGAATTCTTTGAGAAGGAAATACAAAAGAGAAAAATAAAGCCAACTGTTTTGTTACCATTGTGGGATCTTCTGGGAGTCGCACTAGGTTTTAGCACAACAATGATAGACGAAAAAGCTGCTATGTTGTGTACTGCATCTGTCGAAGAAGTGATTGATGATCATTATAAAGATCAACTAGATAAATTAGGTGAAGATGAAAAGGAATTGAAAAAAAATATTTCAAAATTTAGAGATGAAGAAATTGAGCATAAAAATACCGCTTATGACAAAGGTGCAACAAAAATGGGGCCTTATTCGATTTTGGACAAAATAATTCAAACATCGTCTAAAGCGGCTATAAAAATATCTGAAAAAATTTAATTAAGGCTCAAGTTCTATATCCCAGTATAAATAATCCATCCAGCTTTCGTGTAAAAAGTTTGGTGGAAAATTTCTACCGTTTTTATGTAAATCATCTACTGTGGGAGCGAAAGGTTTTCTTTTCAACTTAAGTTCACATTTGTTGTAAAGTTTACCACCCTTTTTTACATTGCAAGTAGAGCAAGCTGTTACAACATTTTCCCAATCTGTTATCCCGCCTTTCGACTTTGGTAACAAATGATCAAAAGTTAAATCCTGTTTGCCACCGCAATATTGACAAGCAAACTTATCTCTAAGAAAAACATTAAATCTTGTAAAATTAGGATATTCTGATGGTTTAACGAAACTTTTTAAAGCTATAACGCTTGGCAAACTCATTTCGAAAGATGGGCTCCTAACTTTTCTTTGGTAGTTTGAAACTATGCTTACTCTATTTAAAAAAACTGATTTCACTGCATCTTGCCAACACCATAAGGAGAGTGGATAGTAACTAAGAGGCCTAAAGTCTGCATTTAAAACCAACGCAGGACACTTTTCCAGAGGAACTCTTTCTGAAGCCGAAATAATCATACCAAATGCTAGCTTATTGAAAAATATTTATCAAGTTATAATTTTGTTACATTTTGTATAGTTATTACTATATAAAATTTTTTTTCAAAAATTCTAATCCTGTACTTAAGCCTTCAGCTGGAATTCTGTGTTCACAATTTTTAAATATTTTTGTATTAATCTTATATTTTTGTTTGGAAAAAAACTCTTTGGCCTCCAATAAACCATTTAACGGAACCACATTGTCTATATCTCCATGCATTAAATAAATTTCTGGTCTAGAATAAATATTTTTGCTCAGGTGATGTGGATTTAAAATTTTTCCCGAATAACCTATTAAACATTTAATCTTATCTTTTCTTTTCAGTGCTGTTTGTAAAGAAATCATACAGCCTTGGCTAAAACCAACCAGAGAAATTTGATCAATTTTTAGTTTATTGTTTTCTTTAACTTCGTCAATCAATTTATTAAGCTTTCCCTCAGCAATCAAAGACTTTGATAAAATCTCATCTTCAGTCTGATCCATTAGATCAAACCATTGAAATCCTTCTGGATTGACCCTGCAAACTTCAGGAGCATCAGGACAAACGAATAAAGTGTCAGGTAAAAAATTTTTCCAGTAATGGGCAACGATTGATATATCTTTTCCATCACCGCCGTAACCATGACATAGTATAACTGCATTTTTAATTGAAGACCCTGAATTAAATGTAGTCGATTTCAAAGAATAATTCATACTGGTATTTAGATTAAATGAATTGATTCAACCATTCTATAAATTTTTTATCATAAAAATCTATTTCGCCTATAATTCGAGCAAATTCGTTACCTTCTTTATTTAACAAAATAGTGGTGGGTATTCCTCTTAGCTGAAATTGATTAGCCAATTTGGATTCATGGTCAAAGTATATTGAAAGATTCTTTATGTTGAGATCATGAAAAAATTTCTTCGTTTTTGTTTGGTTCGGTTTGTCAACATTTATTGGAAATACTAAAATCTCCGGATATTTAATGCTTAAACTATTTAAGGACGGCATTTCTTTTTTACAAGGAGTACACCAAGTTGCCCAGAAATTAAGCACCTTAATCTTGCCATCATTTTTATTAAGTTCGATATCTTTTAAGTAAAAATCCTTTAATTTTACTTGGGAAACTTGTAATGGATTTTTATGAAGAACTATATTATTGAATGGTAAAGGTTCGGCTGCAATTAAAAAATTGAATTTGAAAAAAATAAATAATAATAAGAACCGTAAAATATTCATATATTTAAAGTAGGTTTAACATACAAAATGAGAAATAAAAATAAAACTGTTTGGTCACATAGATTCGGTAAAGCCAATTCTAAAAATTTCCAAAGAATTGGATCGTCAATCAATGTTGATAAAAGACTTTATAATGAAGATATTCAGGCATCAATTGTTCATACCCAAATGCTTGTTAAACAAAGAATTATTCCAAAAAAAGATGGAAAAAAAATAATTAGTGGACTTAAAAAAATAAAAAGAGAAATTGATAAAAATAAATTTAAATTCAAAGAAAAATTTGAGGATATTCATCAAAATATTGAAAAAAGATTATTTGAAATGATTGGTGAATCTGCAGGATATTTACATACCGCAAGATCAAGAAATGACCAAGTTGTAACTGATTTTAAAATATGGGTAAAAAATGCTTCCGTGGATATTAATAAAACACTGGTTTCTTTAATGACATCTATCTTAAAAAAAGCATCAAAAAATATTGATACAGTAATGCCTGGATTTACCCATTTAAAAAATGCTCAACCTATTTCTTTTGCACATTATCTACTTGCATATGTCGAAATGTTAAACAGAGATAAAAAAAGATTTACAAATAATATTGAATTGATTGACGAATGTCCTCTAGGATCTGCGGCACTAGCTGGGACTTCATTTAATATAGACAGAAAATTTACAGCAAAAAAACTTGGTTTTAAAAAACCAACTAATAATTCTATCGATTCTGTGTCAGATAGAGATTTCGCTATTGATTTTTTATCCGCAGCAGCAACTTGTGCTATGCACTTATCAAGATTAGCCGAAGATTTTATAATTTTTAATTCTGAGGCTTTTAGCTTTATAGAGTTTACAGATAAAGTTCTAACAGGCTCCTCAATAATGCCACAGAAAAAAAATCCAGATCCAGCAGAATTAATAAGAGGCAGAACAGCGATTAACTATGGAAATCTGAATTCAATGTTAACAATTATGAAAGGACTTCCAATTTCTTATTACAAAGATCTGCAGGATGATAAAGAATTAGTTTTTGATAGCTATGACACACTAAAAGATAGCTTATCAATGTCCATTGAGTTGATGGAAAATTTAAATGCAAAAAAAAATAATATGAAAAATATGGCACAAAGAGGATACACAACTGCTACTGATTTTGCAGACTACCTTGTAAAAAGAAAAAGGCTACCTTTTAGAAAAGGTTACGCTATTTCATCAAAATTAGTTAACTACGCAGAGAGAAAAAAAGTAAGATTGGATCAGCTTTCTATGAATGAAATAAATAAATTTGTTAAAAAAGTTGAAATCAATATACCCAAAATATTTGATGTTATGAACTCCATGAATTCAAAAACTTCATTTGGTGGGACTTCATCTAAAAATGTAAAAAAAATGATAACAAGGTATAAAAATAATCTAAAATGAAAAAAATATTATTTATTTCTTTAATTTGCATAATTTTATTTGGCTGCGGGAGAAAATCCGGTCCCGAATACCAAGGAATAAAAATAGAAAAAAATACTATTGTTAATTTATAAAAATATGAGTCTTAATTACAAAGGTCAAAACTTATTTGTAGACAATACATCTATTAAAAGTATTGCTACAAATAATATTACTCCATTTTATGTATACTCTTATAAAAAAATTAGAAATAATTTTGAAACTTTTGCTAATTATTTTAAAAGAGTAAATCCATTAATTTGTTTTTCTGTCAAATCTAATTCGAATATATCTCTTATATCGGAATTGGGTAAACTAGGATCGGGAGCAGATGTAGTTTCAGAAGGTGAGCTGCTGAAAGCGTTAAAAGCTAAAATTAAACCAAATAAAATTGTTTTTTCTGGTGTGGGAAAAACAGAAAGTGAGCTCAAACTAGCTATTAAAAAAAGGCTTTTGTTGATCAATATTGAATCAGAAAGTGAAGCAAGATTGATCGATAGAATATCAAAAAAAATGAATCAGGTAACTCCTATAGGAATAAGAATAAATCCTGGCGTAGATGCCAATACTCATTCTAAAATTTCAACTGCCAGATTAAACAGCAAATTTGGTTTACCAAAATCAAACTTTTTAAAATTCTGCACAAATGCTAGAAAATTTAAAAATTTAAAAATTAAAGCAATAAGCGTTCATATTGGTAGTCAAATAACATCTGTGGGACCGTACAGAAAAACTTTAAATATTTTATACAAAATAATTAGATCAAGTAAAATTAATTTTGAATATGTTGATCTAGGGGGTGGATTTGGAATTCCATATCAAAATAAAGAAAAAAGAATTAATATCAGGAATTATTCTAGATTAGTCAAAAAATTTCAAAAAAAATTAAACTGTAAAATAATTTTTGAGCCAGGAAGATTTATCGTTGGTAATGCAGGTACTTTAATTTCAAAAATCGTTTTTATCAAACAGAATGGAAAAAAGTATTTTGTTATTATGGATGCTGGTATGAACGATTTTATGAGACCAGCATTATACAATGCAAGGCATAACATTATTCCTGTTTCAAAATCAAAAAAAAGAATTGTTGGAAACGTAGAATTTGTTGGACCTATTTGTGAAAGCACAGATACTTTTTTAAAATATAGAAGCTTTTCTTTTTTAAATGAGAATGATTTAGTTGCTATTACAAATGTTGGAGCTTATGGTTCAACTCTTTCATCCAACTATAATACAAAACCCCTGGCATCAGAAATAATAGTAAAAAACGGAAAAGTTAAAATTGCTAGAAGAAGACAAAAAATTTCTGAAATCATTTAGTTGATGGTATTTCTTAGATCATTATTTTTTAATATATTCCTATACTCTGGGATAACTCTGGTATCTATAGCAGCTGCACCATTCCTTTTTTTAAAAGAAAAATACATGGTATTTTTAGGAAGATTCTTATCACATTATGTGATTTGGATATTAAAGATTTTCTTAAATACGAAAACTGAATTTAAAGGTTTGGATAATTTAACAAAGCATCAAAAATTTTTTGTTGCTTCAGCCCATCAATCCATGTTTGAAACTTTTGCTTTACAAACTGTTATTAGGGGTCCTGTTTTTATTTTAAAAAAAGAATTATTAAAAATTCCTTTTTTTGGTTGGGGATTAAAAAAAATTGGAGCCATAGAAATCGTAAGAAATACAACGACTAAAGAAAATTTAAATTTCTTTGAAAGAATTAAAGAAAGTATAGAGAAAAGTAACAGACCGTTATTAATTTTTCCCCAGGGTACAAGGGTTAAATATAAAGATAGAGTTCCTTTTAAAAAAGGAGTTGGTAAAATTTATGAAACACTAAAAATGCCCTGTATACCTGTTGGATTAAATTCAGGAAAAGTTTGGCCCAAAAACACTTTTAATAAATACCCTGGAAAAATCACCATATCTTTTCTTGCTCCTATTCAGCCGGGTCTAGAAAAAGAAAAATTTATAGAAAAACTTCAAGAAGAAATTTATAAGGAAATTGACTTAATAGATTAATTATTTTCTACCAAATCCTGGTTCGTCTGTATCCTGACCCGCTTTAATAATTGCTTCTCTAAATTCTTTAGATTTTTCAAAAATTTCTAAAAGTTTTTTGCTATCTTTTTCTGTAATGGCTTTTTTGAATTCATCTAAGCTTTTACTGAACTTGTTGATTCCATCAATAATTAAATCGCTGTTATCAATAAATATATCTTTCCACATTATTGGGTTTGATGCCGCTATTCTTGTAAAATCTCTTAAACCACCAGCACTGTATCTAATAATGTCTTTCTTCGTTTTCTCATCATCTCCCATTGCAGTTTTAACAATGTTGTAAGCAATTACGTGTGGAAGATGACTTGTTAGAGATAATATTTTATCATGATCTTTTGCTGACATAATTTTTACTTTACTTCCCATTGACTCCCAGAAAAGAGAGACTTTCTTTACATCTGAATCTTTTATTTTAGAGTCTGGTGTTAATATCGTCCATCTACCTTTAAATAAATCTGGCGAACCTGCTCTTGGTCCGCTTTTTTCGGTACCAGCAACAGGATGGCTAGGAATCCAAGAGATATTTTTAAAATTCATTTTTTTAACGACTGCGTCTGCTCCTTTTTTTACTGAGCTTGTGTCTGTTAAAATTGATTCAGATTTAAGATGCTTTTTGATTGAATCAAGTGCTAGCTCAAAGCCGCTTAGAGGAGTTGAAATTAAAACTAGATCAGCATTACTAACTGCTTCTTCTGGGCTAGAAACTATTCTATCTGAAAGATTTTCTTTTTTTATGATTTCGCTAACAGATTTATCACTATCAAAAGTTATTACTTTTTTGACTGAACCATTTTTCTTTAAAGCTCTGAAGACTGAAGAGCCTATTAAGCCGCAGCCAATAATTGATACTTGTTCAAACATGAAAAATTTTCCTTAATGTTGTAATAAATTTTTTATTTTCATAATTATTTCCTATTGTCACCCTCAATGAATTTTTAATATTATAAACATCCATTTGTCTTACTAGAATTCCTGAATTTGCTAGCTTGTTAAATACTTGAGATGATGATTTGTCAACAAAATCAAAATTTAGCAGAAAAAAATTAACATTTGTCTTGTTGGTAGCAATACCAATTTCATCTATCACATCAAATATTTTTTCAGACCAATAATTATTATGTTTAATAGCTTTGTTAAGCCAATTAGTATCTTGTACTGCTTGTGTGGCAGCAAATAAAGCTGGTCTACTAACATTAAATGGAGGTTTAATTTCATACAGCTTTTGAATTATTGCCTTTGAAGAATAGCCCCATCCTATTCTTAATCCTGCTAAACCGTATATTTTTGAAAACGTTCTTGTTATCAAAACATTTTTTGATTTAGAAAACAATTTCATTCCTGAAACAAAGTTAGGATCTTCTATAAATTCACAGTACGCGTCATCTACAACCAATAAGATATCGCTTCTTAGTTTTTTTCTTAATTCCAACATTTCATTTCGATCTAAATATGTTCCTGTTGGATTGTTTGGATTAGCCAGAAAAACAATTCTGGTTTTTCTGTTAACACAATCTAATATTGATTGTACAGTTGGTGTAAAATTTTCCTCTTTGGCGAATTTTACAGTTGCACCACACATTCTGCTGTAAATTCTATAAATTATAAAACTATACTGTGTAACAATAACTTCATCTCTTTTATTTAAAAAAAGCTTACAAACTAATTCAAATATTTGGTCAGAGCCCGAGCCAAGAATAATTCTATCTTTCTCCAAACGAAATTTTTTGGCTAGAATTTTTCTAAAAAAAGTACCGTCTGAATCTGGATATCTTACAAAACCTTTTCCAATAGAATTGTAAGATTTTACTGCCTTAGGACTCGGTCCTAATGCGGATTCATTTGCAGATAACTTTATTGGACTTCTTTTGCTCTTAAACAAACTTAATCCAGCAACGTACTTTTCTGCAATAATCTTTCTAGGTCTGGGCAATTTCATAATATTTTAGATGTCTTATATTAAAAGCAACCCAATTTGTATAATGTAAATAAGTTTATTTGAATAAATTGACATGTTTGTGGTGATTTAGTATACATCATGCCTAGCGCTGATTTAACCAAATTGCGAGCGCTAAGTAAATTCAGCTAAACAGGGTTTTTGCCCAGTCTAGCTGGGCTTTTTTTTTATATGAGTGATAAATTAGAAAATATTAAAAAATTAAACATATCAAAACCTCTTTTGCTAGACTGCAAGCAAACTGTTAAAGATTTTTTTTTGGCATATGAGACTTATGGAAAATTAAATGAGTTCAAAGATAATGCTATTTTAGTTTTTCATGCTCTTACAGGTGATCAATTTGTGAGTGGGATAAATCCAGTAACAAAAAAAGAAGGTTGGTGGGTAACAGCTGTAGGGCCTGGTAAAGCCATTGATACAAATAAATATTTTGTAATTTGTGCAAATGTTATCGGTGGATGCATGGGTTCGTGGGGTCCTAAAGAAATAGACAAAAAAACGAATGAACCTTATGGATTAAATTTTCCAGTTATAACAATAAGGGATATGGTTAAAGCACAGGAGACTCTTTTAGATCATTTGGGAGTAGAAAAACTTCTTTGTGCTACAGGGGGCTCTATGGGTGGGATGCAGTTGCTTCAGTTTTGTGTAACATTTCCAAATAGAACTTTTTCTGCAGTCCCCATTGCTTGTGGTACAAGCCATAGTGCTCAGAATATTGCTCTTAATGAGTTAGCTAGACAGGCTATTATGGCAGATCCTGTTTGGGATAAAGGAAAATATTTTAAAAAAAACACCCAACCAAAAAATGGATTAGCTGTTGCAAGAATGGTGGGTCATATTAGTTATTTGTCTGAAAAAGGAATGCAGGAAAAATTTGGTAGAAAGCTTCAGGAAAAAGCTGATTATGAATTTAGTTTTGATGCTGACTTTCAAGTTGAAAGTTATTTAAGACATCAAGGTTACGCATTTGTTGAAAGATTTGATGCAAACTCTGTTTTATACATTACTAGAGCAATGGATTATTTTGACTTATCCAGACAATTTAAGGGAGGACTTGTTGAGGCTTTTAAAAATCAAAAAACAAAATTTTTAGTGATTTCCTTCTCTTCTGATTGGCTTTACACAACAAAAGAAAATAAAGATACTGTTATTGCTCTTAATGCCTCAGGGGCAGATGTTTCCTTTGCTGAAATCAAAACTGACAAAGGTCATGATTCTTTTTTAGTAAATGAACCAGAATTTCTAAAAACTTTAAAAGGATTTATAGATTCAATGCATATAAAATTTAAAAATGAAAAAAGAATTTAAAGTAATTGCAGATTTGTTGCCTAAAAACGTAAGAGTACTAGACGTTGGTTGTGGAGATGGATCTTTAATGAGTCTTCTAATTAAAGAAAAAAATATAGAAGCCCGTGGTTTAGAGCTTATAGAGGAAAATGTTAAAAAATGCATCTACAAAGGTCTCTCAGTTATAGAAGGTAATGCAGAAACAGAGCTTCATCAATTTCCAAATCAGTCTTTTGATTTTGTCGTTTTGAGTCAAACGCTTCAAGCTTTTTATAATCCAGAAAAGGTTTTGAAAGATTTGTTAAGAATTGGAAAATCAGTAATTATATCAATACCTAACTTTGGATATTGGAAAGTTAGAACAAGTTTGTTATTTTTTGGAAAAATGCCAATCACAAAAACTTTGCCAAATACATGGTATAATACTCCTAATCTTCACATGTGCACAATTAAAGATCTGTTTCATTTTTGTTTGGAAAAAAATATTAAAATTAATAAAGTGATAGGAATCAATGAAAACAGAACCTCTGAAATTAAAAAAAGCAACCTTGAGACAAAAAATCTATTTTCCAAACTTGGAATATTTTTGTTGAGCTAAATGTTAGAAGTTACGATTATTAAATGCCTATCAGATAACTATAGCTATCTAATTAAAGATAAAAAAACAGATTTAGTAGGGATTGTTGATCCCTCTGAATTTGACCCGGTAGACATAGAAATTAGTAAAACTTATAAAAAACTAGATTTTATTTTAAATACTCACCATCATAATGATCATGTTGGAGGGAATATAGATCTAAAAAAAAAATATAATTCAAAAATTATCTGTTCTTCCTATGATGAAAAAAAAATTCCTGGTGTAGATATTAAAAAAAGTGACGGAGATCAGTTCTCTTTGGGAGAAACCTATTTTAAAATTATACATATACCTGGTCATACGCTTGGTCATATTGCTTTCTACTCTGAACAAGCTAATGTAATATTTACAGGTGACACCTTGTTTTCTCTTGGATGTGGAAGAATTTTTGAAGGAACATTTGAACAAATGTTTGAATCCTTGGAAAAAATTAAAAACTTACCAAAAAATACCATGATGTATTGTGGTCATGAATATACAGAAAAAAATGGACAATTTTGCATAAGCATTGATAAAGAGAATGTAAAGCTTGGAAATAGAATTGAGGATGCAAAAAATAAAATACAAAAAAAATTACCTACTCTTCCTATTGCCCTAGGCGAAGAAATAGAAACTAATATATTTTTGAGATGTGACGATAAAAAAATTAAAAATAACCTTAAAATGGATAATGGCTCCAAATTAGAAGTTTTTACAAAACTAAGGAATTTAAAAGATAAATTTTAACATCATTGAACTTGACTTGGTAAGGTTCCGGGTTATATTGCCTTAAATTTTAACAGGGATTATTTTATGTCTTTTGCAGTAATAGAAACAGGTGGCAAGCAGTATAAAGTTTCTGCGAGCAATATTCTTAAAGTAGAAAAATTAAACATTCCAAAAGGTAAAAAAGTGGAATTTAAAAAAGTTTTGCTTGTAAATGACGATAAGACTATTGAAGTTGGTAACCCAACAATAAGTGGTGCCGTTGTCGAAGGTCTATTGTTAGATAATATTTAAGACAAAAAAATATTGGTTTTTAAAAAAAGAAGAAGGCAGAATTCACGAAAAAGATATGGGCATAGACAACCTCTTTCAAAAATTCAGATAACCAAGATTTTATCCAAAGGAGGAAAAGTTGTTTCTGAAATAAAAGCAGACAAAATCAAATTGTCAAATGATCAAAAATCAGATAAAAAACTAGGCGTAAAAAAACAAAAAGTTACTAAAAAGACTGCTGAGAAGAAAACAGTGGTTAAAACAAAAACCAAGAAGTAAAAGTTATGGCAACAAAAAAAGCTGGCGGATCATCGAAAAACGGACGAGATAGTGCCGGACGCCGACTGGGTGTTAAAAGATACGGAGAGCAGCTAGTTAAACCTGGTAATATAATAGTCCGTCAAAGAGGCACAAGAATTCATCCTGGTAATAACGTAGGTATGGGAAAAGACCATTCAATTTTTTCATTAATTAGCGGAAAAGTAAAATTTAAAAAATCTAAATCAAACAGAACTCTAGTATCTGTAGTTCCCAAATAATTTTAAGTAGCAACTATAACTACTTTTCAAAATGAAATTTCTCGATCAAGCAAAGATTTATATTAAGGCTGGAAATGGTGGATCAGGTTCTGCTAGCTTCCGAAGAGAAAAGTATATCGAATTCGGAGGTCCAGATGGTGGCGATGGTGGCAATGGAGGATCTGTTATTGTAGAATCAGAAAGAAACCTCAATACACTAATTGATTTTAGATATAGACAACACTTCAGAGCTGAATCTGGAAAGTCTGGAAGTAAAAAAAACAAAACTGGAGGAAGCGGCAAAGATCTGATTCTAAAAGTTCCTATTGGCACACAGGTATACGAGGAAGATAATAACACTTTGATTTATGATTTAACTAAAAATAAAGAAAAGTTCGTAGTTGCAACTGGAGGAAAGGGTGGATCGGGAAATACAAGATTTAAAAGTTCAACAAATCGAGCGCCGAGAAAGAAAACTGATGGAAAAAAAGGAGAAGAGTTTTGGATATGGCTACAATTAAAAGTTATTGCTGACGTTGGAATTATTGGATTACCAAATGCAGGAAAATCCAGCTTTCTGTCTAAATGTACTAGAGCAAGACCAAAGATTGCAAATTATCCGTTTACAACAATAAATCCTAATCTAGGTGTCTTAAATATGAATCATAAAGAAATAGTTTTGGCAGATATTCCTGGGCTGATAGAAGGTTCACATAAAGGAGTTGGTCTGGGAGATAAATTTTTGAGACATATAGAAAGATGCAAGACCTTGATACATTTGATTGATATATCTGAGAAAGATATTTTAGGTAACTATTTAAAAATAAGAAATGAGTTGTCTAAGTATGATAAAAATCTTTTAAAAAAGAAAGAAATAATTATTTTTAATAAGTTAGACTTAGTTAACATGGATTCTGTAAATGAAAAATTAAAAGAGTTTAAAAATAAAGTTAAAAAAAGCTACGAAATTACATCTTTAATTTCAAATCAGAATTTTGAAAAAATTAAAAAAACAATTTATAAAAAATGCATATAGATAAAGCTAACACAATCGTTATTAAGATTGGCTCCTCAAATATCGTTGATGGAAAAGGAAAACTTAAAGAAAAATGGTTAAATAGCTTAGCAAAAGATTTGAAAACTTTGGTAAAGAAAAATAAAAATATAGTCATAGTTTCCTCGGGAGCAATAGCCCTGGGTCAAAGTTATCTTGGAATTAGCAAAAAAAAAATTAAACTAGAAATGAGCCAAGCAGTTGCTTCGATTGGCCAGATACACTTAACAAATATATACAGAAAAATTTTTGAAAAAAATAAAATCAAAATTGGTCAAATTTTAATTTCTTTAGATGATACTGAACAAAGAAGAAGAGCGATCAATGCGAAAAGAACATTTGAGAACTTGTTTAAACTTAAAGCGGTTCCAATAGTTAATGAAAATGATACTACCGCAACCTCCGAAATAAAATATGGTGATAATGATCGTTTGGCAGCAAGAGTGGCCCAAATAATTAGTGCAGATGTATTGATAAACTTATCTGATGTAGATGGTCTTTATAATCCTACTGAAAGAAAAAAAATAATTAAAGAAGTTAATAATATTGATGAAAAAATATATTCACTTGTTGAGAATAAAAAAAATAACTACGGCTCTGGTGGCATGATAACTAAATTACAAGCGGCAAAAATTTGTATAAATTCTGGATGCTATATGGCAATCGCAAATGGAAATATACTTAGACCTATAAATGAACTTTTAAAAAACAATAAATGCACATGGTTTATTCCAAAAGTATCCACTCTACACGCAAGAGAAAAATGGATTGTAAGTTCTATAGGAAGTGACGGAAAAATTTTTATTGATGATGGGGCGGTTAAGGCACTCAAAAATGGAAAGAGTCTTCTGCCAGCGGGCATTACTAAAATTGAAGGAAAATTTGTGAAGGGAGATAATGTCCTGATAGTAGATAACAACGGAAAAGATTGTGCTAGAGGTTTGACTTCTTTTTCATCAGACGAAATTGAAAAAATTAAAGGATTAAAGACTGACCAAATAGAGAAAGTTTTGGGGTATGCTAGTAAATCAGAAATTATTCATAGAGATGACATGGTAAAATTATAAAATGAAATATTTACAAAATATAGGAATAAAAGCCAAAAAGGCCTTTGAAAGTTTAAAAAGAGTTGAACATAGGAGATCGGAAG
>ENA-UPTF01001433-UPTF01001433.1-marine-metagenome-genome-assembly--contig:-NODE-1433-length-14933-cov-3.481018_pt1 | contig 14933 bp, 9 predicted proteins | sample MGYA00238166_ERZ767019 | MGnify/ENA primary metagenome ERZ767019 (study PRJEB28930, sample SAMN06266391) | marine metagenome | isolation source: Sea water from 250 m depth | place: Atlantic Ocean | study...
CGCCGACAACATCTCCCATGTACTCATCTGGCGTAACCACTTCGACGGCCATCAAAGGCTCAAGTAAAACCGGATTGGCACTCAAGGCAGCTTCGCGCATCGCCATTGATCCCGCGATTTTGAACGCCATTTCTGAGGAATCTACGTCGTGGAAGGATCCATCGTAGAGCGTGGCTCGAACATTGATTAACGGATAACCCGCAATCACTCCATTCTCCAATTGTTCTTGGATCCCCTTATTAACTGCCGGAATATACTCCTTGGGAACAACACCTCCGGCAATTTTGTCGATAAATTCATAGTTGTCGTCAGCATCCAACAGGGGCTCAACTCGAATCCACACATGTCCGTACTGACCCCTTCCCCCAGTTTGACGAACAAACTTACCTTCTGCTTCTACTTCAGCGCGTATCGTCTCGCGATACGCGACCTGGGGTTTTCCAATATTCGCCTCGACACTGAATTCTCTCTTCATCCGCTCAACAATAATGTCGAGATGTAACTCTCCCATTCCCGCGATGATGGTTTGTCCCGATTCTTCATCAGTGGACACTCTGAACGATGGGTCTTCTTGGGCCAATTTCCCCAACGCAGTGCCCATCTTTTCTTGATCGGCAACGGACTTGGGCTCAACCGCGACATGGATAACAGGCTCGGGGAATTCCATTCGTTCCAACGTAATTTGATCTACGGCATCACACAAAGTGTCACCGGTGGTGACATCTTTAAGGCCAATCGCAGCGGCGATATCGCCGGCCCGCACTTCCTTAATTTCATTTCTGGAGTTTGAGTGCATTTGCACCATTCGGCCGATCCGTTCACGCCTACGTTTGACTGGGTTGAATACCTGATCACCAGAACTCAAAACTCCAGAATAAACTCGAAAAAACGTCAGGGTTCCGACATATGGATCGGTTGCAATCTTGAACGCCAATGCGGAGAAAGGCGTTTCGTCATTCGACTCTCTGATCCCCGTTGTTCCCTCTTCATCAAGAAGACCTTCAATCGCCTTTACCTCAGTAGGCGCAGGCAAGAAATCGATAACTGCGTCGAGCATGGCTTGCACACCCTTATTCTTGAAAGCAGATCCGCATAACGCAGGTACTACTTCGTTAGCTAGGGTCCGAATGCGCAGTCCTGTTTTGATTTCCTCTTCAGTAAGCTCGCCTTCTTCAAGGTACTTATCCATTAGCTCTTCGCAAGATTCTGCAGCCGTTTCCATCAGTGTTTCGCGCCATGTATTTGCCTCGGAAACTAATCCTTCGGGGACATCCCGCGCTTCATACGTGAGACCTTGGTCCGACTCATTCCAATAAATCGCCTTCATGCTGATAAGGTCGACCACGCCCTCGAACTTATCTTCTGCTCCGATGGCTAGTTGTATCGGTACTGGATTAGATCCAAGCCGTTCCCTAATTTGTTCCACGACCCGGAGAAAGTCTGCGCCCGCTCGATCCATCTTATTTACAAATACCATACGCGGAACTTCGTACCGGTTGGCTTGCCGCCACACGGTCTCCGACTGTGGTTCGACTCCGGACGTGCCACAAAAAACCACCACCGCGCCATCAAGAACTCGCAAACTCCGTTCTACCTCGATGGTGAAATCGACGTGGCCCGGAGTATCGATAATATTTATTCGATGTTCGTCATACTGCTGGTTCATACCACTCCAAAAACAAGTAGTGGCTGCCGATGTAATGGTGATACCACGCTCTTGTTCTTGTTCCATCCAGTCCATCACGGCTGCCCCGTCATGGACCTCACCAATTTTGTGAGAGAGCCCTGTGTAGAAAAGCACCCGTTCAGTTGTCGTTGTCTTGCCCGCATCGACGTGAGCGACAATGCCTATATTTCTATAGCGTCCTATCGACGTGCTACGTCCCATAATTTGCTCCGATTAACGGTTGTGCTAAATGCTTTCGACTCAAAATCGATAGTGAGAAAACGCTTTATTTGCATCGGCCATGCGGTGCGTGTCCTCTCGCTTTCGTACCGACAAACCACGGCCTTCTGCAGCGTCGATCAACTCTCCAGCGAGACGCGCTGACATCGATTTCTCGCTGCGACTTCGAGCACTATCGACGAGCCAACGCATAGCCAACGCCGCACGACGAGAAGGCCGCACTTCGATCGGAACTTGATACGTAGCACCTCCGACGCGTCGCGATTTGACTTCCACAAAAGGCGCGACGGACTCCAAAGCTTTTTCAAATATTTCAACAGGATCGTTGTGTTCCCTTGCCTCAATGTGATCAAGCGCTCCGTACACGATCTTTTCAGCAACCGCCTTCTTGCCACTAACCATCACGTGATTAATAAACTTCGCCAAAGTTTGATTGTGGTACTTCGGATCCGGCAGGATTTCCCGTTTGGCTACGACACGACGTCTTGGCATCAAATTTCTCCTTTTCTTCAGGTTGGCCCGCCACAATTAGTGGGCGGCCTTACTCTGGAGTTAGTTATCGGGTCTTCTTTACTCCGTACTTGGAGCGTCCTTGTCTCCTCTCGCTGACGCCAGAAGTGTCCAGCGTCCCACGAATAGTATGGTATCGAACCCCGGGGAGGTCTTTAACCCGTCCTCCACGTATTAGTACGACAGAGTGTTCTTGTAGATTGTGGCCCTCACCTCCGATGTATGAATTGACCTCAAACCCATTCGTCAGCCGCACTCGACAAACTTTACGCAGGGCAGAATTAGGTTTCTTGGGTGTCGTCGTATACACCCTGACGCATACTCCTCGACGCTGAGGACAACCCTGCAGCGCTGGCACATTAGTTTTAGTCTTCCGACGTTTCCGCGGCTTTCTAACAAGCTGACTAATTCTGGCCAATTGGTTTCTCCACTAGAAATGATAGGGCCGACGGGCCCATCACCTAAAAAGGCGCGCCATTCTAATTGGACAGCATTTGCGGTTCAACTGAAACGACGCATCCGTGTGCGTTAGCTCAAGAAATTCGAAATCCATTACTTCATGACCCATCAGCACCCGATAGTGCCTCCGATAACGCTTGTTCAATTTCGTCAGCCGTGACGCCTTGTTCACGGGCAACTTCGGCCGCAATCTCTTCCTCCCGTCTTTGCTTCCTCTCACTATGGTACGAGAGCCCTGTACCCGCAGGGATTAATCGACCAACAACAACATTTTCCTTCAAGCCGCGAAGGTGATCGCGTTTACCAGTCACTGCGGCCTCAGTTAGAACACGTGTCGTTTCTTGAAAGGATGCCGCAGATATAAATGACTCTGTCGCAAGTGATCCCTTTGTGATGCCCAGTAATAATCTCTCAAACTGAACAAGCTCTTTCCCTTCACCCGCGAGGCGTTCGTTTTCCTCAACTATCCTTACGTATTCGACTTGTTCGCCGCGGATCATATCTGAATCGCCAGCATCCAAAACTTCGGCTTTCCGGAGCATCTGACGGACGATTACTTCGATATGTTTGTCGTTTATCGTCACTCCCTGAAGTCGATATACCTCCTGAATCTCATTAACGATATATTCCGCCAATGCGGCTACGCCTTGGAGTCTTAGAATGTCGTGTGGACTTGGCGGACCGTCCGATACGACGTCACCCCTTTCAACTTGCTCCCCTTCAAAAACTGCGATTTGTCGCCATTTCGGTATAAGATTTTCGACGTTATCACCATCTCCCTTCGTAATAACAAGCCGCCGTTTTCCCTTAGTTTCCTTGCCAAAACTCACGGTACCACTAGCTTCCGCAAGAATTGCAGCGTCTTTAGGCTTACGTGCTTCAAACAGATCCGCCACGCGCGGAAGCCCGCCGGTTATATCACGTGTCTTCGATCCCTCCTGCGGGATGCGCGCAATCACCTCGCCCACCCCTATTTTTTCATCTGCCTCCAGATTGAGAACCGAATTACTAGGGAGGAAATAATGTGCTGGGACATCTGTTCCGGCCAGATTTACGACCTTACCTTTTCCATCAACGAGACTTATCGCCGGGCGCAAATCCTTACCAGAAGTCGGTCTATCAATTGGATCCAACACCGTAATATTGGTGAGACCAGTTAGCTCGTCTGTTTGGCGGCTTATCGATACCCCCTCTTCCATTTCTTCAAAAACGACCTTTCCGGAGACCTCTGTGACAATTGGATGAGTATGGGGATCCCACTGAGCGATCATTTGTCCCGAATCAACGTTGTCGCCATCTCGAACCGAAATAACTGCACCGTACGGTAATTTGTAACGCTCCCGCTCACTACCGTTATCGTCTGCAATCGCAATTTCACCGGACCGCGAAACCGCAACTAATTCTCCCGAATCACGGCTCACCGTCTTGAGGTTTTGGAGGCGTACTGTCCCACCATGTTTAACCTGGACATTGTCCACCGCAGTCGCGCGAGATGCGGCTCCCCCAATGTGAAACGTTCGCATCGTTAATTGGGTTCCAGGCTCTCCAATGGACTGAGCCGCAATGACACCAACCGCTTCCCCTGTATTAACAATATGACCACGAGCCAAATCCCTGCCATAACAGGCTGAACAAACTCCATAACGCGTTTCACACGTAATCGGCGATCGAACAAATAGATCGTCCACCCCCAGTTCATCCAAACGCTCAACCCAGGCTTCATCAAGCATCGTGCCCGCTGGAATGAGTAATTTTTTATCACCAGCGCTGTAAATATCTTGTGAAACGATTCTTCCCAACACTCGTGCCGAAAGCGTTTCGACAACATCGCCTCCCTCGATTAACGCCGAAATGTGCAACCCTCCCTGAGTACCACAATCCCCCGAAGTGACTACCAAGTCTTGAGAAACGTCTACAAGTCGGCGCGTTAGGTAACCAGAGTTCGCTGTCTTTAGCGCAGTATCCGCCAATCCTTTGCGAGCACCATGCGTCGAAATAAAGTACTCGTTCACCGAAAGACCTTCGCGAAAATTAGCAACGATAGGGGTTTCGATGATACTGCCGTCGGGCCGCGTCATCAGTCCTCGCATACCCGCCAATTGACGGATCTGAGTTGGAGAACCCCTCGCTCCTGAATCCGAATAGATGTACACCGAATTAAACGAATCCTGACCAACTTCCTCGCCTTGACGGTCAATTACCTGCTCGGTTGAGAGCCCATCCATCATAGACCTGGCTACCAGTTCACTGGCCCTTGACCAAATGTCAACTGCCTTGTTGTATTTTTCCCCAGCGGTCACCAACCCCGAGGCATATTGAGACTCAATGTCTTTAATCTCGGCTTGAGCATCTTCGATGATTTCGGCCTTAGATTCTGGAATCACAAAGTCTTCTACGCCGATTGAAGATCCCGAGGCGGTTGAATACTTAAAGCCTGTATACATCAACTGATCGGCGAAAATTACCGTTTCTTTCAAGCCCACATTGCGATAACAGGAGTCGATCAGACCAGAGATTGCCTTCTTGGTCATCGGTCTATTAATTAGTCCGAAGGGCATTTGTTTCGGCACGATTTCGTAGAGAAGAGCTCGGCCAACGGTGGTGTCAACAACGACCGTTGCGTCAACACCGGCCTCCTCTTCTTCCGTTATTCGCACTCTAATTTTCGCGTGTAGATCTACAGAACCGGCGTGATAGGCTCGATGAACCTCATCAAGGTCAGAAAACGCCATGCCCTCCCCGGTCACATTGACCTTTTCACGCGTCATGAAATATAACCCCAACACCACATCTTGGTTGGGAACGATGATGGGCTCACCGCTCGCCGGAGAAAGAATATTGTTGGTGGACATCATTAGTGCGCGAGATTCCAATTGCGCCTCGAACGTCAACGGCACATGCACGGCCATTTGATCGCCGTCAAAGTCAGCGTTATATGCAACACACACCAGCGGATGCAGCTGAATAGCCTTTCCCTCTACAAGTACCGGTTCGAATGCTTGAATACCGAGACGGTGGAGAGTTGGCGCTCGGTTGAGCAACACCGGGTGCTCACGGATAACGTCCGCGAGAATGTCCCATACTTCAGTCGTCTCTCGTTCGACCATCTTTTTCGCAGCTTTTATGGTCGTTGCAAGACCGAGAGCTTCCAACTTGCCAAAAATAAATGGCTTAAATAACTCCAAAGCCATCTTTTTGGGCAAGCCGCATTGATGCAATTTCAGAGTTGGTCCCACAACAATTACCGAACGCCCTGAATAATCCACCCTCTTTCCAAGCAAATTCTGTCTGAATCTCCCTTGCTTGCCCTTAATCATGTCGGCTAGAGACTTAAGGGGACGTCGGTTGGAACCGGTAATCGCTCTACCCCGTCGACCATTATCCAATAGAGCGTCCACGGATTCTTGTAGCATTCTCTTCTCGTTACGGACAATGATGTCCGGAGCGTTCAGGTCTAACAGTCGTTTGAGCCGATTGTTTCGATTAATCACCCGGCGATAGAGATCGTTTAAATCGGAAGTCGCAAACCTACCGCCATCTAATGGCACAAGCGGGCGCAAATCCGGCGGTAGGATCGGTAGCACCGTCAAAATCATCCATTCCGGCTTGTTACCGGAGTTCACGAACGCCTCGACGAGTTTCAACCTCTTGGATAGCTTCTTGATCTTGGTTTCAGAATTTGTCGCAGGTATTTCTTCGCGCAAACGTCCCATCTCTTCTTCTAGATCGAGATCCATAAGTAATTGTTGAACCGCCTCGGCTCCCATCTTCGCGACAAATTCATCACCGTATTCTTCCATCGCGGCGTAATACTCTTCATCGCTAAGAAGCTGACCCATCTCCAGTTCTGTCAAACCGGGGTCGATCACGACGAACGACTCAAAATAAAGAACTCGTTCGATGTCCCTCAGCGTCATATCCAGCAACAAACCTATCCGAGACGGGAGAGATTTAAGGAACCATATATGAGCGACTGGACTAGCAAGCTCCACGTGCCCCATTCGTTCCCTTCGAACCTTGGTCAGAGTTACTTCAACTCCACACTTCTCACAGATCACGCCCCGGTGCTTGAGACGCTTGTATTTTCCACAGAGGCATTCGTAATCCTTCACAGGACCGAACGTCCGCGCACAAAAAAGTCCGTCGCGTTCCGGTTTGAATGTCCGATAGTTGATTGTTTCGGGTTTTTTGACCTCGCCGAACGACCAAGATCGAATCATGTCTGGAGCAGCCAGCCCGATTCGTAGCGAGTCGAACTCTTCGGCTGGAGCGTTTTGCTTCAAAAGATTGAGTAGATCTTTCATCAGTTTAAATTCTCCTCGCTTATTCGCTTTCTAGTTCAATGTCGATGCACAGAGACCTAATCTCTTTTACAAGAACATTAAAACTTTCTGGCATTCCCGGATCCATTTGAAAATCGTTATCCACAATGCTCTTGTACATCTTGGTCCGACCAGCAACGTCGTCCGATTTAACTGTAAGCATCTCTTGCAGGGTATAAGCCGCGCCGTATGCCTCGAGTGCCCATACCTCCATCTCGCCAAACCTTTGTCCGCCAAATTGAGCTTTTCCGCCAAGCGGTTGTTGGGTAACAAGACTGTACGACCCCGTTGAGCGTGCATGCATTTTGTCGTCTATCAAATGATTCAACTTCAGCATGTACATGTAGCCAACTGTTACGGGTCGCTCGAAAGGATCTCCGGAACGACCATCGTATAAGGTGGTTTGACCGCTAACCGGCAATCCCGCCAAATCCAGCATTTTCTTTATCCCATCCTCTTTTGCGCCGTCGAAAACTGGAGTCGCAATCGGCATGCCTTCCGTTAAATTACCAACAAGCTCCATCACATCTTTATCAGACATTTTCTCGAGTTCGACATTTCTGCCATCTAGATCGTTGTATACAGTCGAAAGAAGTTTACGAAATTCAGCCGCTTTCGATTCGGTTTCAAGCATGGCCCCGATCTTCTCGCCAATACCTTTGGCTGCCCACCCAAGGTGCGCTTCCAACACCTGACCGACATTCATTCGACTCGGAACACCGAGAGGATTGAGAACAATATCGACCGGTTCACCATTGGCGTCGAACGGCATATCTTCCACAGGCATAATTACAGAAATAACGCCTTTGTTACCGTGCCGCCCCGCCATCTTGTCACCGGCCTGTATCCGTCTCTTTATCGCCAAGTAAACTTTGACGTATTTGAGAACGCCGGGAGCGAGATCGTCCCCGCCTTCCAGCTTGGACTTCTTGTCCTCGTAAACGGCATCGAGGGCTTCGCGCCTAGCTTTAAGCTGGGTCTCGGCCGAATCAAGCTGAGCATTGAGGCTTTCGTCAGCCAGGCGGATTTCAAACCATCTCTCAGGAGCCAACTCAGCTAGAAACTCTGAATCTATTTTGGCTCCTTTCGACAACCCAGGAGCTCTAGAGACATCTTTCCCCGTTAGAGCAGTCTTCAGTCGCCCATACGTCGCGGCCTCTATTATTCTGTACTCGTCGTCTAAATCCTTTCGAATTTCGCTAAGTTCACCCTCTTCGATCGATCTCGCGCGGGCATCTTTTTCGACTCCATCTCGCGTAAAAATTCTTACATCGATCACTGTCCCTTTTACTCCCGTGGGAACACGTGACGATGTGTCTTTTACGTCCGATGCTTTCTCTCCAAATATTGCTCGAAGAAGCTTCTCTTCAGGTGTGAGCTGTGTCTCACCCTTCGGAGTCACCTTACCTACCAGAATATCGCCCGCGACCACTTCGGCCCCGACATACACGATGCCTGATTCATCAAGTTTCGATAACGCCGATTCTCCTACATTGGGAATATCCGCGGTTATTTCTTCCGGGCCCAACTTCGTATCTCGTGCAATACAAGTGAGCTCTTGGATATGAACACTCGTAAAACGATCTTCTTGGACCACGCGTTCTGACACAAGAATTGAGTCCTCATAGTTGTATCCATTCCATGGCATGAACGCGATACGCATGTTTTGGCCTAAGGCTAGCTCACCCATATCGACAGAGGGACCGTCGGCTAAGATGTCGCCTTTTGAAATAGCGTCTCCCTTTTTGACAAGCGGGCGCTGATTGATACAGGTACTCTGATTAGATCGTGTGAATTTAGTTAGATTGTAAATGTCCACACCGGCCTCACCGGCCTCGGTTTCCGCGTCCACCGCACGAATAACTATTCGCGATGCGTCGACTGAATCGACGGTTCCGCCGCGTTCAGCAATTACGCATACTCCGGAGTCGCGCGCAACGTGGCGTTCCATCCCAGTACCAACTAGAGGTTTCTCCGCTCGAATGGTCGGCACTGCTTGCCGTTGCATATTTGAGCCCATTAACGCCCTGTTTGCATCGTCGTGCTCCAAGAATGGAATAAGCGCTGCTGCAACCGAGACAACTTGCTTGGGCGATACATCCATGTAATTGACATTTTCGCGCGACGTTTTCGTGAACTCATTCTGGTGCCTGACGTCAACAAGTTCGGTAACGAATTTACCCGCCTTGTCGGTTTCGGAACTTGCCTGGGCTATTACGTATTCGGCTTCATCAATCGCAGAAAGGTACTCGATTTCGTTGGTCACCTTTCCATTGACAACTTTTCGATACGGAGTCTCAAGAAACCCATATTCGTTAGTACGCGAGTACACAGCAAGGCTATTTATCAATCCTATATTAGGTCCTTCTGGTGTCTCGATAGGGCAAACGCGTCCGTAATGCGTAGGGTGAACATCGCGGACTTCAAATCCCGCTCTTTCGCGAGTTAAACCACCCGGGCCGAGTGCAGATACTCTGCGCTTGTGGGTTACCTCGGACAACGGATTTGCCTGATCCATGAACTGTGAAAGCTGACTTGAGCCGAAAAATTCTTTGATTGCGGCAGCAACGGGCTTCGCGTTAATCATATCCTGCGGCATTAGTCCCTCGCTCTCAGCGAGGGATAGTCGTTCCTTGACTGCACGCTCGACTCTAATTAATCCGACCCGGAATTGATTTTCAGTCATCTCCCCTACGGACTTGACCCGTCGATTTCCTAGGTGATCGATATCGTCGACCGATCCTTTGCCATTTCTGATCCCGACCAGAGTCTTCAGAACATCAATGATGTCGCTCTTCTCTAGAACTCCCTCTCCGACGATGTCGTCTCTCCCTAAACGGCGATTGAATTTCATTCGGCCTACCGAAGACAGGTCATAACGCTCCGTCGAGAAAAACAGGTTTTGGAATAAATTTTCGGCAGCCTCCTTCGTCGGCGGTTCGCCTGGTCGCATCATCCGATAAATTTCAACCAACGCTTCCAAACGGTTACTGGTTGGATCCACGGAAAGGGTGTCCGCAATATATGGTCCGCAATCGAGATCGTTTGTATAGATTGTCTCAACCGTACTCGCGTTACCCGTTACTACAATCGAAAGTACCTCTTCATTAATTTCGGTATTACTGGGCAGGAGAATTTCTCCCGTTTCCTCGTCAACCACGTCCTTAGCGGTGGTCCGACCGATTAAATATTCAACTGGAACATCAAGGCGTCTCAGGCCTGATTTTTCGAGCAGCCGAACGTGTCTTGCGGTAATCCGCCTTCCTTCTTCAACGATTACCTCCCCTTTCTTGTCTTTGATGTCGAACGTCGTGACCTCGCCCCGCATTCTCTCCGGTATCAAGTCCATTGATATATTGCCGTCCGCTTTTAGGTGGAAAACATTCCTCTCAAAAAACAATTCAAGAATGTCTTCATCACTAAAATCTAGAGCGTGGAGAATGATTGTTGCCGGCAATTTTCGACGCCGATCAATTCGAACAAATACCATGTCCTTTGGGTCAAACTCAAAATCCAGCCACGAGCCTCGGTAAGGAATCACTCTTGCCGAATACAGCAACTTACCCGACGAGTGGGTTTTCCCTTTGTCGTGATCGAAGAAAACGCCAGGTGAACGATGGAGTTGAGAAACCACCACCCGTTCGGTTCCGTTGATCACAAACGTACCATTGGGAGTCATAAGGGGCATTTCCCCCATGTACACTTCCTGTTCCTTGACGTCTTTCACTGACTTGTTCGACGATTCACGGTCGTAAATTATTAACCGCACCTTGACCCGCAAAGGCGCTGAGTAGGTAATCCCACGTAGCACGCTTTCCTTAACATCAAATACAGGTTTGCCAAGTCGATAATCAACGTACTCGAGTGCGGCATTGCCCGAATAACTGATAATCGGAAACACCGATCGAAACGCGGCATGAAGACCCGTATCTTCCAACGACTTTGCTGCGATCCCCTGTTGTAGGAATCTGTCATAGGAGTCCGTCTGAATGGACAGCAAGTACGGTATTTCCATAGGTTCCGGTAAGTGACCGAAGTCCTTACGGATCCGCTTTTTCTCAGTAAAGCTGTATGCCATTCGATTCTCCGTTATTTAAGACACTCAACGCCCGCTCTGCCAATGGATGCTGCGTTGTCCGGGTTACCCTTTCTTCAAATCCGCCGCCACAACCCTAACTAAGCTCTACGGTTCCACCTGCTTCTTCCAACTGTCCCTTGATCTCGTCGGCTTCCTCTTTGCTGACAGCTTCTTTAATGGTCGAAGGCGCGCTGTCCACCAGGCCTTTGGCGTCCTTCAGGCCAAGACCAGTCGCCGCACGTACGGCTTTGATGACGTTGACTTTTTTCTCACCGGCGCTGGTTAGCGTAATATTAAACTCAGTCTGTTCTTCAGCCGCCGTTCCGTCATCAGTCGCACCTGCAGCGGCAGGCGCAGCCGCGACGGCTGCCGCTGCCGAAACACCAAATTTCTCTTCCATCGCCTGAACGAGCTCGACTACTTCCATAACGCTCATTTCAGCTATCGCTTCCAGAACGTCATCTTTAGACAAGGCCATTTCAAAATCTCCTGATTACGTTAGTTCAAACTACCCAATTACCTACATTGCGGCTTTCTTTTGTTCCCCGATGGCGGCTAGCGTTCTTACCACCGTCCCGGGAACTTCATTTGCCGTCCTAGCAAGTTTTGTGATGGGTGCTAACAGTAAGCCCAGTACCATTGTTATGGCTTCTTCTCGATTGGGTAAACTAGCTACACGATCCAATTGATCGGAATCGAGTAAGTCACCTCCGATAGAGATGGCTTTGACGTTGAGCGCTTCGCGATCCTTTCCGTAATCACGCAGCAAGCGCGCCGCGGCTCCAGGTTCACTATACGAAAAAGCGACTAGCGTCGGACCCGTCAAGGCGTCTCTTAGACACTCGTACGGAGTACCGTCAATCGCGCGTTTCGCCAAAGTGTTCCGGACCACCCTCAGGTAGATACCCGAAGTGCGAGCTTTCGTCCGCAGTTCGGTCATTTCAGCCACTGTCAATCCGCGATAATCCGCGAGTATCGCGGAAAGCGCCGAACCGGCAGCCTCGTTAACTTCGCTAACGATCGTCTGCTTATCTTCGAGTCTCAATCCCACGACACTCTCCTGAACTCCCGCATCTCTCGGCTCACATTAACAAACCACATCATCACACTAACGGTATGCCCAGCATTCGTTGAGGACTAACCGTCTACACGGGTTGTTAAAACAATTAAAACCGTGCAGCAACTCTCTGCCACTTCCCTCGATGGGGATGCGGGCATCGAGCACCAGCAATCGGTTACCCGTGGTCTCCGACCACCGCCCGCCTAAGCGGGCTGTGTTGCGCCATTTTCTCGGCGGCTGTCGACCCCGCTACCCACGGGATGACTCATGTGCGTCTCGCACAAAAAGCTCTATGTCACGCTTCTATAGAAGCCTCGTCGATCACTAACCCAGGTCCCATCGTTGAAGACAGCGTGATCTTCTTGAGATATACGCCTTTCGCAGACGCAGGTTTTGCTTTCCTAAGATCTGAGATCAACGCCTCGATATTTTCTTTCACCTGCACCGCATCGAATCCCACTTTTCCAACGCTTCCGTGGACGATACCACCGCGGTCTGCCCGAAATTGAATCTGACCAGACTTCGCATCGGAAACGGCTTTAGCCACATCAGCAGTAACGGTCCCTGTTTTGGGATTAGGCATTAGACCACGAGGACCAAGCACTTTGCCCAATTGGCCAACCAATCTCATCGAATCGGGCGTTGCTATAACGACATCGAAATCCAACTCGCCTTTCTTTATCTCCTCCGCCAAGTCTTCAAAGCCCACGATATCGGCACCTGCTTTCTGGGCTTCGTCCGCGCTATCCGCTTGCGCGAATACCGCCACTCGAGTCTCTTTGCCAGAGCCATGCGGAAGACTTGTCGCACCACGAACCGTCTGGTCCGACTTTTGTGGATCAATTCCCAAATTCACCGAAATATCGAGGGACTCGCTAAACTTAGGCCCAGAGATTTCATTTAGCAATGTCACGGCTTCGCTGATCGCATACGTACGCTCGTAATCAACTTTTTCTTCGATGGTTTTTCTGCGCCGAGTCATCTTGGCCATTACAACGCCTCTACCTCAATTCCAGCACTCCGGGCACTTCCAGCGATAGTTCGAACAGCTGCATCCATGTCTGCCGCAGTCAAGTCCGGCTCTTTCAGACGAGCAATTTCTTCCAGCTGCTCACGGGTCACTTTCCCTACCTTCTCGGTATTTGGTGTTCCACTACCTTTGTCCACCGCAGCGGCTTTACGTAACAGAACTGACGCGGGCGGCGTTTTTGTAACAAACGTAAAACTGCGATCTGAATAAACCGTAATAACCGCTGGAATCGGCATTCCAGCCTCCAAATTCTGTGTCTCTGCGTTAAAGGCCTTACAGAAGTCCATGATATTGACTCCATGTTGTCCCAACGCAGGTCCAACGGGCGGACTCGGGTTAGCCTGGCCCGCAGGTACTTGCAACTTTATATATGCTTCTACTTTCTTAGCCATAATTTAAATACGTCGCACATTGAAACAGCTTCGAGATTGCTGCATTGAACCTTCAACTTTCATGAAGCGAATCAACCCTTCTCAACCTGAGAAAAATCAAGCTCTACCGGTGTAGATCGACCAAAAACCGTTACAGCAACGGACAATCTGCTCTTCTCGTAGTTCACCTCCTCAACAACCCCGTTGAAGTCATTGAAAGGCCCATCAATAATTCGGACGAGTTCACCCGGTTCAAATACGGTTTTTGGCATCGCGCGATCCGATCCAGCCTCAACGCGATCTAGAATCGCACTGGCCTCAGCATCGCTGAGCGGCGCTGGTTGATCAGCCTTGCCACCGATGAATCCCATGACGCGGGGGGTCTCTTTGACCAAGTGCCACGTGTCATCATTCAAATCCATTTCGACCAACACGTAACCGGGAAAGAATTTTCTCTCGCTCCGTCTTTTCTGTCCGGCTCGCATTTCGACTACCTCTTCGGTCGGGACCAATACCTTGCCGAAATGCTCCTGCAAGTTCGAAAGTTCAATTCGCTCGCCCAATGACCGCGCCACATTTTTTTCAAAGCCTGAATATGCGTGCACGACGTACCATTGCTTCGTCATCGCGTTATCCAATTGTCGACTTCACGAGCCACGAAAGAAAAGAGTCCAACCCCCACAAAATGAGCGAAAAAAGAATCATCAAGAGAATTACGACCGCCGTGGTCTGGATTGTCTCCTGACGCGTCGGCCAAACTACTCTCCGAATTTCTGACCGTGCCTCCCGTGCGGTCTCCCAAAGTTTCTTTCCTTTTTCGGTTTGTATCCCAATGAGACCAGCAATCGCTGCCGCTGCTACCAACGCTACCGCACGTATCAGAACATTAATTTCATCGCTGTAGTACCAATTGGCCCAAATGCCACCCGCAACGAGGAACGTGACAACGACCCATTTGATGAGATCGAATGTCTTTCGTTCGTGCATTAATTCAGTCTTTACGCTCACTTCGCCTCTGCTACTGTCGTGGCAGGCCAGGAGGGAATCGAACCCCCAACCTGCGGTTTTGGAGACCGCTGCTCTACCAAATTGAGCTACTGGCCTAGGTATATTTCCCGTTTAGCATTCAACTAACAATTTTTGTGACGACTCCTGCGCCGACTGTTCTGCCACCCTCGCGTATTGCGAATCGAACCC
>ENA-UPTF01001434-UPTF01001434.1-marine-metagenome-genome-assembly--contig:-NODE-1434-length-14932-cov-5.408482_pt1 | contig 14932 bp, 12 predicted proteins | sample MGYA00238166_ERZ767019 | MGnify/ENA primary metagenome ERZ767019 (study PRJEB28930, sample SAMN06266391) | marine metagenome | isolation source: Sea water from 250 m depth | place: Atlantic Ocean...
TTGAATTCTTTAAAATTATGCTAAACTTAATTTTCAATTATTGAAAAGGAGAACTTTTATTGAGGTGATTCGGTCACATTTTAATCATCTTTTGTTCTTAATAAAAATCAAAATATAGTGTTGTTACAAATTATAGACACAACTTATGGAAAATACATTAAATAGAATTACTGCAGTCCTGGGTCCAACAAATACAGGCAAAACTCATTTGGCGGTGGAAACAATGTTGGGATATCAAAGTGGAATACTAGGTTTCCCCCTAAGATTATTAGCCCGAGAAATTTTTGATAAATGTGTAAAAAAAATTGGAGCAGAAAAAATATTATAGACATTAGAGATAGTTACCTAAGGTCTAGCGTAAACACAAAGAATATTTGGGGGGCATGAACCTAAACATTTCGTTAAGGACACGAATAGGTCATGGTTAGAAATTATTGGATTGAAGCCAAAGTTCCAAATTAACCAACTGCCATAGGAACATCATGTGGTTTTCTTCCACACTTTGAGAAGAAATAATTCTTTCGTGATCTTCAATGAGATGTATGACCGCCTTTGTATTATAAATCTCCCTTTCTTTGAAGGGTTGAGAATGAACCAGGTCAAGCAATTTTTCTTTTCCTTTACCAGAAAACCATATATGGGCAGGGGCATTCCAACCTGTTTTCTTAATTCTGTTTCTAGTGACATCGGGAAGTATCCCTTCCATTGCACGTCTCAACAAAACTTTCGTCACACCATTACGAATTTTCATATCTCCTGGAATCCGATACATGAATTCAGATAACCGATGGTCAAAGAATGGTTGAAAGTTATCTAAATTAAAAGAGGAATTTTGACGATCAAGAGCTCTTAAACATGGAGGCGCTGTTTCACGAAACTGGTCTTGATATGTTCGATTCTTTAAATAGCTTTGGAATGGGTACTCCATTATAGGTTGGAATGAACCAGAATCGAAGTATTCGGGATCGATCACGGAGTCATATCGACTAATCCTTCCTCGATCTGCATCGAATCGACCCGGACTATCAGAGTCTACCAACAACGAAACAGCTGTGGAGGCAGACCTTGCGGTCTTCCGAAAAATTGGGTGGTCATGATATTCAATCCACTTATTGACTTCATTTTCCAGTTGATCATATTTTCCATTAGCCTCAAGGTCTGCAAAATGATATGTAAAATATTCATATTCGCCTGCATTCAGCTCATCTCCCCCCAAGCCACCAAAAACAGACTGAAAACCGTCCCGGAAGGACGTGTCCATAAACTCAATACGTTTCTTGGCCATGATGTTTTTCTTTTGAGTAATAGTTTTAGGTAATGAAATAAATTTAATTAAGGGGTATTATCATCTGACTCGAATGATGTAATTGCTCCCGCAAAAACTTCTATGGGTACAGCGGAAGATTGATCAGTTTGAGAAGTATTTGTTTTGAATTTGCGCCGAGCTTGAAGTGCCTGCAGTTGGAGTATTGTGTAATTACGCGTGAGGTTTTTTACCCATGCAATGAACACAATCATCAGCAATAAATAAAGCATGACCATTGCCATGCCTACGCACATTAGCTTGAGTCCTTCCAGCAACATATGTCAAACGAAGTGAGGATCAAAAAAAGATTCGTTTATTTAATTCTGGCTTTATAAATTATGACCTTATTTGAAAGGCATTGTCTTTTATGTGAGTCTACTACATTTTTGCTGTAATTTCAATGAAACTATGTTTATAACTCAAGAACAAACTCAATTATTTGAAAGGGATGGCTTTTTAGTGCTGGAGGACCTTGTTTCGCAAGAGGCTTGTAAAGTTCTGCGACACAGAGCTTCGGAAATTGTAGAAGCTTTCGATCCTTCGGAATCGGTTTCGATCTTTACTACAAATGAGCAAACCCGGTTTTCAGACCGTTATTTTGTGGAATCAGGAGATAAAATTCGCTGTTTTTTTGAGGAAGAGGCTTTTGAAGAAAATGGTGAGTTAAAACAACCTAAGGAGTTATCTATAAACAAGATCGGCCATGCCATGCACGATCTGGATCCGGTTTTTGATAATTTTTCCAGGACTCCTGAATTAGCTCAAATTGCAAAAGATGTGGGATTTAAAGATCCAAGAATTTTACAGTCGATGTTCATTTTCAAGCAACCACATATTGGCGGAGAAGTAGTCTGTCATCAGGATGCCACTTTTATTCATACTGAACCGCTGAGCGTGAAAGGATTCTGGTTTGCTTTGGAAGATGCTACTCAGGAAAATGGATGTATGTGGGCCATTCCAGGAGGACACAGGAGTCCAGTAAAATCACGTTTTTTCCGAAGTGAAAGCGGTGTGGGAACCGAGATGGAGATCTTCGATGATACGCCTTGGGAGGAATCCAAACTAGTGCCACTGGAAGTGAAAGCAGGAACGATGGTAGTGCTTCATGGGTTACTGCCCCACATGAGTTTTGCCAACCGTTCTGCCCGCACAAGACATGCTTACACCATGCATCTTATTGAAGGTCAAGCAGATTATCCTGAATGGAACTGGTTGCAGCGTTCTCCGGAAATACCGTTACGTGGTTTCTAACAGCTTTATTTTACGAAGCGGCGTAAGCACTGGGATAGCGTGATAGAAAAGCAATCGCCAGTCGCAGTTCCCGGCGATCTGTGCACTCACCGATTTTGTGCGTGTTCTGCTCAATACCAGGTCCGAATCCAAACATAGGAGGATGTTTGAAATCTCCGGCGTGAACCCACGCTTTTCGTTCCGAAATTTCAATTTCAGTGTTTTCTTCAGGAATGGGAAATCCGACACCATCTGTTGAAAAAATCCAGCGATCAATTCGTGGCTCTTTGCGGATGGTTCCTGCGGCGGCACCGGACCTTCCGGTTTCATTTTCCGTTTCCACATTCGGGGTAACCACCATCCGATACACGTCAGTAGCGGTTTGAATGGCTGCGTGATCCTCTGGAGTGGCCCAGCCCATGTAAATTTGCTTGTTGCCGGGACGATAGTTGTTCCATGTCAACTCCTCGTAAACCGGAACAGAAACATCCACCGTTAGTCCCGCTTCCCGTGCGTTTTTCACAGATTCAAAACCATCAATGTCCGCTACTGCTTCTTCCGGATTTTCACCTACTGTCAGTCGACGGTCAAAGCGAAATATGAAACGATCCGGAACCGCACAATCACTGGGCGTGTCCAGATTTGCAAATGATGCAGTGCGTGTACCGTGCCCTAAAAACGGATCATCTTTAAAACCTTCACGAGCATCGTAACGTTGTGCGGCTTCAGAAATAATGGCGCTGCCAAACTCCAGAGGATTCAACCCTTCCCACGGCATGGAACCGTGACATGAGCGGCCTGTGACGGTCACTTCAATCTGCATTCGTCCGCGTTGTCCACGATAAATTCCGAGTGCCCCTTTGTTGGCATCTCCGGTTCCTTCAGAGAGAATCACGACATCCGGGACCAATTCCGCACCGGCTCCGGGCAAAACTTTGTTCATCAAATACATCGGCCCCGCCCCGTCGTTGTCCTCCTCGGCTGTCGTGGCGTAAGCCCGGATGATCGTGCCTTTAAGTGCACCTTCGTCAACCAGTTCTAAGGCGATTTTAGTGGAGATGATTTCGGCAATCACTCCGCCAAGTTGATCAGCGGAACCCCTGCCAAAAATCAAATTGTCCCATTCTTCATCCGGTGGAAGGTAGCCCAATTCTTCTCGGAGAAAATCACGTGTGAGTTCATTAGGTTTTAAAACACCATCGTATGAATCGACACTGCCATTTGTTTTTTTCAGCCACTGGTCACGCAAAGCACGCACGGTATCTGTGTGTCCGTCAAAATAAATGATGCGTTTTTCTGAATCCGGAATGCCGTCATTTGGGTCCTTGACGGTCCAGACTAAATTCCCATAGTCGTCAAACCAAACATCGTCCGGTGCACGAACTGCATTAATTTCGACAATTCTTTTTTTTAAATATTTTAGTCGTGGGCCTTCGTGGTTACTTAATCCGCAACTTGGGTCACCGCCCTGATCAACAGATTTATCTACATAATCTGCCGGAATTCTAATTGCTTCCTTCAATATTTCTTCCGCTAAAGGCAGGTATTTTGCGCTCAGCGAAGATATTTTTTGGTCTAAATTACTCATTTATTTCTCCTGAATTTGAGTTAAAATTATTATTAACCGAATTAACACAGATAGAATGTATAAATATTGATAATTGTTTAAAAAATATCAGCTGTGTAAATTGATGAATGTTTATTAAAGAGTTGCTTACAAATAAATCCGTTCCGTTCCTCGGCGCATCAAATGTTCCAGCGTAGCTTGAGGATTTTCAAAGCGGTTGGCAAGGATCATTGCCGCTATGATAAAAGGTTTGAAACCAGCTTGTACGTATGTGTCAGCGCGGTACTTTTCAAAAACACTTGCTGTCACTTCACCCTGTTCGCAGGATACGCTGCTGATGTCGGCAGGAAGGCAATGCATGTAAAGAGCCTCACCTTTTTTGGTGAGTTTCATCTTTGCTTCAGAACACTCCCAATCTACATAGTTGGCGTTCTGAGCAAGACAGCTTTTTTCTAAATCATCAAGGCCCTTTGTGTCTTGCTGTTGCAAAAGTTCAGTTCTTTGCTCCATAACTTTGTAAGGTGCCCAACTTTTCGGATAGACAATATCTGCATTTTCGAACGCGTTGTCCATCGAATTGCCCATACTGAACGAACCACCACTTTCCGCAGCAAATGAATCTGCCGTTTCGACGATTTCCGGTATCAGTTCATAGCCTTCCGGATAAGCCAGCGAGATGTTCATACCGAAGCGTGCCATTAAGGCGATGACTCCTTGTGGCACGGACAAGGGTTTTCCGTAGCTAGGAGAATAGGCCCATGTCATGGCTATTTTCTTGCCCTGTAAATTTTCGATGGAACCGAAATGGTGAGTCAAATGCAGAAAATCCGCCATAGTTTGAGTTGGATGATCTATGTCGCTCTGTAAATTGACCAAAGCTGGACGCTGATTCAAAACCCCTTCGGCTTTGCCATTGTCTAAGGATTTAGCAACTTCCCTCATGAACGCATCGCCGGCCCCTAGATACATGTCATCACGAATCCCAATAGCTTCAGACAAAAACGAAATCATGTTGGCAGTTTCCCGGACTGTTTCACCATGTGCAATTTGTGATTTGCCTTCATCCAAATCCTGCACGTTTAAACCAAGCAGGTTTGCTGCAGATGCATAGGAAAATCTGGTACGAGTCGAATTATCCCGAAACAGTGAAACTGCCAGTCCAGACTCAAAAACTTTTGCGGAAATGTTGTTGCTGTGCAGATATTTTAAGGCATCGGCAATATTGAAAATTGTTTTCAGTTCTTCCGGAGAACTTTCCCAGGTCAGCAAAAGATCTTTTTGAAAAAGACCGGAATCTCCGGTCGCATTTTCAATATTGGCCAAGTAATGTTCAAATTCGTTCATTGATTTTTATTATTAAAGATTTAGATATAATTTAAAGTCACATTTTTAACAAAGATACTGTCCAACATTTTCTTAAGCAATTATTTTTACTACAAGTTCAATGAATAAATGTAGTTCCAGCTTCACCGGAAAATGTTTGCTGGAGCAAATCGACTTGCGTGATGTAAGCTTTTTTCCCGCCGGCCTTCAAGAAATTAATCATAGACTTGATCTTTGGTCCCATGCTTCCTTCCTGGAAGGCACCGGACTCATAGAGAGAGGTTGCTTTTTCCAAAGTTAAAACTGAGAGGCTTTCTTCATTGTGCTCTTGAAAATGTAGTTTGACTGCATCAACACTTGTTAAAATTACCAACTCCACTTCAAAAGCAGGCATGTCCGGAGCCAATTGTCTTCTTTTTTGGGTACGTTCCATTATCAAACTAGCCAGCAAACTTGATGCGAGATCCTTGTCAATTACACCTTCGACACCTTTATAAACGGATGCGGATTTTTCACTTTCCGAGATTTTCCTATTATAAGAAATTCCATAATTGCATACGTAAGTTTCACCTCTTGCATTTTTTTTGGGCTCGACTCTTACAACAGGAATTCCGCCTCCTCCGACTGCGATTGGAATGTTTCCGGATAAATAACAGGCTTCGATGATGTCGATTTCAACGATTCCTAATGGAAGCGGTGAAGGTACCACTCTGCGCCAAATTTCCTCGTCTTTGTCTGTCATTTTATAAAACCTGGCACGATAATCTGGGGACTCATTCATAAGTACGGAAGCCTCTTCTTTTGTCAAGGGGGGACCGATGAATTTGCTTGGATTTTCAAAGGCAGGATCATTTGGATCAACAATTACTTGCGATACAATTTCAGCAGTATGAATGTCCAATCCTCGAACTTGCAGAGAGTTGGAAAGTTGAGCCAACATGTAGCCCAGCGCACCCTGGGAATCTGCCCCGCAAACATCGAGAGGGATTTTATGTAAATATTTGCTGGAATATTCAGAGCGTAACAGAATGTTACCAATTTGCGGTCCGTTGCCGTGGGTCACCACATAATGGAAATCCTGATTTTCTTTTATAAAATCTGCGATAATCTCGCATGTCTCAGCGGTACGTTTCCACTGTTTCGGTAAATCCGGAGTTATCAAATTTCCGGTTACTGGGTCAATTTCTATTGGAGAGATCTCGTTTCCACCTAGGGCAAAAATGACAAGTTTTAGCTTTTCTGTCATTACATTTTCCTCAAAGGCAGTTCATATTGGCGCTCGCCGTTGAATTGAAAAAAAGCATTTGCTACTGCAGAAGCAGTCGGTACAAGGCCAATTTCTCCAACACCCTTTGCTCCACAGGGACCGAATTCATCCGGCTCCTCTATGCCAATAACCACGATATTAGGAGTGGCGGCCGCACGAATCATCCCAAGTTTTCCGAGCTTTGTGTGCACAGGGTGGCCTTCTTCCATCTCGAAATTTTCCGAAAGCGCATAGCCCAATCCCATGTGAACCGAACCTTCGAGCTGTCCTTCAAATAAAATTGGATTGACAATCCTGCCGGCATCGTGTGCTGCAAAAACGTTTTCCACTTTTCCGGAGTCATCCAGTGTTACAACTTGCGTGGCATAACTGTAAGAATAATGCGTTTGTGGTTCATCTGCATCTGCCTCAATCGCCGTTGTCCAGTCACAGACCCATTCACCGACGTATTCACGACCTACCAATTCATGCAGTGAGTGTGTTTCCAAATCAGCTTTAAGTTTTTTGCCTGCTTCCAAAACGCTGTTTCCAATGAGTGAGGTCCCACGGGAAGCAGTTGTCATGCCACAGGAGGCCTCTTTGGAAGTATCTACTTTGACTGAAATAAAATTAGGATTCAGACCAGTTGCTTCACATAAAAACTGAACGGCCATAGTAAAAACACCTTGTCCCATTTCCGTCCAGCCGTGATGGATCATAATCTCAGTGGGAGATTCAATCACCACTTTCACTTTGCCCTCATCCTGAACTCCATTGCCGATACCGGTATTCTTCATACCGCAGGCGATTCCCGCGTATTTAGCATTATTAAACTGCTCTTTTACGGCAAGTAAAGTCTTTTGAATTCCAATTCCTGAATTGATTTTTTGACCTGTCGAAGTACGGTCTCCGGGCTGAAGTGCATTGTCGTATCGAATTTGCCAGCGGTCAAATCCGCCTTGTACACACAGTTCGTCGATACAGCTTTCAATGGCAAAATTGATTTGATTTACACCAAATCCACGCATGGCTCCACACGGGACATTGTTAGTGTAAACTGCACGACTCCGGATGTTAACTATTGGAATAGAGTAAACACTTGTCGCATGTCCGGCTGCTCGTTCAAGCACTTTCATCCCGACAGACGCATAGGCTCCTGTGTCACCAATTATGTCTGATTCAACAAAAGTCAGCTTACCGTTTTTATCGCAGCCAAGTGACATTTCCATAGTCATCGGATGACGTTTGGGATGCATACAAAGTGATTCTGGACGAGTTAGGGCGACTCTTACCGGGACTTGAAGTAGGTGAGCAAACAAGGCCGCATGTCCCTGTACACTGATGTCCTCCTTGCCGCCAAATCCACCTCCATTTGGCATTAAAACAACAACCACTTTACCTAAGGGCAGTCCCAATATTTTACTGATACTGGTCCGGTCCTCATAGACACCCTGACTCTGGGAAAAAACCTCAACACCGCCATCCAATGGTTTTGCTACACAGCACTCGATTTCCAAAAATGCATGTTCAATGCGCTGTGTTTTGTACGTTCCTTTTGTGACAAAAGCACTTTCTTTTTCTGCCTTCTTGGAATCACCTCGCTCAAGCTCTGTGTTGGACAGTAGGTTCCCGCTTTCATGTATTTTTGGACTTTCAACTGACAGTGCTTCAAAAGGATCGGTAACTGGTTTTAAAACTTTATATTCCACTTCTATCAAATCGATAGCTTCTCGAGCAATTTTCTCGGTTTCAGCAACAATTCCAGCAAGAACATCCCCAACGTAGCGCGTTGTTTCTCCAGCTTTTACCATCATTGGCCAATCAGGAACTATTAGGCCAGTGGAACGTTCTCCCGGAATATCTTCGGCAGTAAATACTCTCAATACTCCATCCAGTTTTTCTGCAATGGAAGTGTCGATTTTTAAGACTTTTGCTCTTGGATGGTCACTGAATTTCAAAGCGCCGTGTACCATCCCTTCAAATTTCAGATCTGCAACATAAGGTGCTTCACCTGTTGCCAACCGAAGAGAATCATATTTTGGCAGGCTTTCACCGACTTTTCCGCTACTTTGAGGAAGCTCGATTTTGGCATTATTCCGCAGAGCTTCTGCCGCAGAGAGACAGGATTTGGTCACTTTTTTATAGCCAGTGCAACGGCAAAGATTGCTGTTCAAAGCTTTGTTGACTTCTTTCTCTGTCACAAATCCCTGATTCAACAAGGGCCAGACTTTCATGATGATTCCCGGTGTGCAGAATCCGCACTGCAGACCTCCTTCTATGGCAAAGGCATTGATCACCGTTTCTTTTTTTTCCGGATCCAGTCCCTCCATCGTGATGACTTCTTTTCCTGCAATACGTCTCATCGGTGCAATACAGGCTTTGAGTACATTCCCATCCAGCAAGACAGTACAGCATCCACAAACTCCTTCCGGAGCACAACCGTCTTTGGGTGAGATGATATCCTCAACATCACGTAAATATGTCATCAAAGACAATTCTGGATCACCGTCGTAATCTATGGTACTACCGTTTAGTTTGAATTCCATTCTTCTCCCTACTTTCAGCAAAGCAGCAAAATCGCTCCGCGATAATTAATATATTTAGGTAAAAATTTCACAACCCTTGAATGAGGAATTGTTTAATAATATATACTCCGACATCCTTATCTGAATGCACGATGACTAAACGGGACCAATTACTCAAACTGTACAATCGAGAGGATATTACCCTCGGAATCCTTAAACCACGCACCTTTGACTCCCGCCATTGTAGCGATACCCCGTTCATCTGTCATGTCATATTGTTCAAACACCACGCCCTTTTCTCGTAGCACTTTAACCATCTCTTCAACGTTGTCAACCTCCCATCCGGCTGCGGTGTGATCAGCCTTCGAGGGCGTGTTTGGCTGATAAAGAACCAGTTGAGAATCTTGACCACATTTAAACATAACTCCACCTGGCGCATCGCTGGCTTGAAGGCCAAGTTTCTCTTCATAAAACTTTCTTGCTCGTCCCAGGTCAACTACAGGCAGGACCGCAGAGACTCGTGAATTCGCTAACATTAATTTATCTCCTAGTTAATTAAGTGTGTTCCTAAAGAGGCGGACCTATGGTTTACGGTACGCTTCTCACGTCTGAAATAGCATTTCTCATCATTTGCATTATCTCATAATTTAAGAAACTTACACCACTTTTTGCCTCACCGGAAATGGTGTTTTCAAGATCACTTTTGGAAAATTGAATGTCAAAATCCGGTCCAGAATAATTAACAGTATTTCCAGTTTCATAAACACGATATTCTTTGCCGTCAAAACGGGCAAATACCTTAGAGGCACTGTGCTCTGTTCCCTGATTCTGAATATAAAATCCATCATGATTTGTAAATGATTGAAAAGACTCCAAGCTTCCAAAAAAACGAGGCTTAAGTACAAACGGACCCCCGTCTTCTGGGCAGAAAATATCACAGTTTCCGCACTCATTGCAAAAATCTGCAAAGTTCGCAATTTGATATTTTTTCTCTAATTTTAAGGTTTTCCTGCCAGTAACCGCCCATCCGGAATTATTAGTTCCGAATTCCAGAATTTCTGTTTCACCCGGTGGAATTTTCAGTGCAAAATTAGCATCATTCGGACAAACAGGAATACACTTGTCGCAGGTGAGGCAGTCGAATAATTCAAGCATGGTACCGACTTTACGGGGCGGTTTTGAGTTTTGCTCTATTCCATAACGTGCGTTAGTAGTCACTTCATCAACGTATGTTTTTGTGTTCAAGAGCTTGGTTTCGGACATCCAGCGTGAATAAATTTCATTCCCGGCAACTTTCCGTAGTTCTCCTCCGTTTAAAAGTGTTTTTCGACAAGTATCTGCCAGCGGAACATCCGGTCCGGAAACATTTCCAACTCCCAAACCAATATTTTCCAGCGCTTGTTCAGCGTTGCCGTAAGCTTTGAGAATGTAACTTTCAATGTCGCTAACACCCAACTCGTCCATGCGCGAATTCAGCTCTTTGTAATAAGCACTGCTTCTGCTGTAGCCACCAACTTTAAGCAAATCACTGCAAACAGTGATTGGTGTCAATCCTAAAGCAACGGTATCTGCAAAGTTGGTTTTGTCGATTCCGGCAGAAAAGGAAATAGGAAATTGGTCGCCAAAAATTTCTCTGAACTGCTTAACCAAATTGATGCCTAAAACGTGTAAAGGCGTTCCGGAAAGGTACATTACCTTTTCTGTGTCCGGGAAGAAATTCCGCTGGTTTTCTACAATCAGCGTGTTATTGAACTTGACTCCAAAACCCAATCCGAGCGTTTTTGCCGTTAAACCCAGGCGCTCAACAAAACCCTGTGCCTGTTCCCAGGTTGCATCATTTTCAAAGGCTTCATCCGGAACATGGACATCGGTGTAACCCATGATTCCATTTAATAAATGATGCACTTGATTTTTTCCTAACAAAGTTGGATTGAGTTTGATGATACAATTCAATCCATGTTCCCGAAAAAGATAATCAATTATTTTTTCAATTTCTTCCGGAGGACATCCGTGAAAAGTACTTAAAGTTAGTGTGTCGGAAAGTTTCGTCTGGAAATCCAGGTTCCGGAATTGACGATACTGTTCCGGAATTTGTTTTCGGTAATGCTCCACGACTTCGGAAGCATCCAGCATACCCTCAATAAAACGGTGCACTTTGTCAGATTGAATTCCCTTCAAATCATAACCGACACTCATGTCATACAGCACGTCGCCAAAATTTTCCACCAAATCCAGCTTTCCGGATGCTCGCAATATCTCAATCAACATTGCGCCTTTGACATATTCGTGAAGCGACTGCTCAACCAGCAACTCTTGCGACCATTCCACATTGTAACCGACCGTTTGCATATCAATGCAAGGGCGCGGAATTTCCAACTCATCCAGGATTTGCACTGTTTTGAGTTCCATAATTCTTGAGCCACCGAGCCAAGACAAGACTAAATTTTGTGCCATTTGCGTTTGCGGACCGGAAGCCGGGCCGAGTGGCGAAGAACTATTTTTTCCGTGAAATTTAACTGAGTAATCTCGTCCGGATTGTCCGATAAAAAATTTCTTTTGCGGATAATCGAAAATTGATTTTTCTGTTTCCAATTCGGTGAACATCCGAGTCACGAGTGCACCGAATGGATGTGGGATGAGTTCTGCCATAAAAAAGTTTCAAAGTTTCAGAGTGGTAGACCCGTGCATCCGTGCCGGGGCTAATATTTTCATGAAAAATGTACCCATAGTTTTTTTGCTTGCTTAACGGCATTGGCCTTGATTTCTTGTTCATTAAAATTTTGCAATTGATAATCACGAATCCGGAATTCACCTCGTGTCATCACATCACACGGCAAACCGCTTAAACCAAAAAAAACATGTCCGAAAATGGTAGCATCAGAAATAGGCGTTCTTGGAGCATAATCAAAAATCGCCAAATCTGCTTGATATTCCGGTAGAATGTAACCCAGTTTTTTCCCAAATAATTTGGAGGCAATTTTTGGATTATTTTCAAATAAAAGCTGCAGATAATTTGCACTATCTTCTCCGCCACCTAAATGTGAACTGCGAATCAACATGCCTTCTTTTCCTTCGCGTAACATACTGCCTTGCATTCCGTCTGTTCCAAGTCCAGACTTGAGTTGATTGATAGTATTATTTGATGACATACCGACACGGTTGTTGGCGTTTGAGGACGGGTTATGAACGATTTGCGCTTTGTGTTTTTGGAGCAAATCCACATCCGAATCTTTTATGTGGAGTCCATGAATAATCAGCGCATTTTCATTAAGTAAATCAAATTTATCCAGTCGTTCCATAACGGATCCATAACCTTTTTTTAGGGCATCTTCTTCGTCTGCTTTGTCTTCTGAAACATGTATGTGAATGCCCCATGATTTTAACGAATCAAGGGCTGTCCGGATTTTTCTTAAAGAATCTTCGGACAAAGTAAAAGAAGCATGCAAACCAATCAGCGGACGGACATTGGGATGATCAGAATATTTTCGGACAGCGTTAATATTTTCCTGCAAACTGGCCTCGAATTTTTCTGTACCGTTACGGTCTGTAATTTCAAAAGCAACGCTGGAATTCAGACCAAATGTCTCTCCGGTTTCTGCCAGCAAAGATAATGACCCTTCGATAAAACTGGGACTGCAATGATGGTCAATGACTGTTGTTGTTCCGGCTTTGAGGCTATCAAGCAATCCGGATTCAAAACAGGCTTTTGTGGAATCATGATCTAAAGCTAAATCCATTTTCCACCAGACTTCTTGCAAAATTTCAGTAAAGTTGGTCGGATTTCCTTTGGGCAAAGGCATTCCCACTGCCAGCGCAGAATATAGATGATGGTGCGCATTGATCATGCCTGGCAGTGCTACTTTTCCGTCCAAATCAAACACCTCATCGAAGGTTCCGGACGGCTCACTGCTGCCCACACTTTCAATCGTTTCACCGGAAATAGCAACATAACCATTTTCGATAAAGGCCGGATCCAAGCAAGGATTTATGACATTTAAATTTTTCAGCAGTGTTTTTTTCATGAGGATCTCATTACATATGTTACTCAGTGACGGGCAATTATATCGTATCTGACGCTTCCAATCAAATTTTTGGCTCCATTTTCGTTATAAATTATTTAGAAATTCTGAAAAATAATTATTCCATGAATCTTCCGGATGTACACCGATTTCTAAAATCCAAAGTTTTTCGAGAAGTTCAGGAAATTTTCTGAGTTTTACAGCATCTTTTTCTGTAGTCACAATATAATCAGGTTGCAGCTTTTCCTGTTCATGCAGTATCTTTTGTACATCTTTAAAAACATAATCATGGTGATCCTGGAATTCAAGCTTCCGGATAACATTTCCCCCTTGTTGTTCCAGCAAAAGTCCAAATCCTGCTGGTTGAGCAATTCCGGAAGTGAGCAGAAGACGCCCCCCTTTTAACTGCAAAAGGCTCAGTTGAGCTTGACCGTCCAGTCGGGAAAGACGCTGAGGCTCAAAACTGAAATTAAAAACAGGACAATTAACTTTCAGCTCATTTTTGAGCATTTTCATTACTGAATCTGAAGCAGCCAAATTAGTTTTTGTAATAATGATTACATCCGCACGTACCCATTGATTTACAGGTTCACGCAATATTCCTAGTGGAATTAAGGAACCGTTTCCTAATCCACGCTCTGCATCAATCAAGAGTATATTTAGATCTCGCTGGATAGATAAATGTTGGTATGCATCATCCAATATCAGCACATCAGGATGATCCTGAATTTTGGCCGAATGAGCTGCAGCGACCCTTGAACTGCTCACATAAACTGGGACTTCAGGATTTCGCAAAGCAAGTAAAAACGGTTCATCGCCAATAATTTTCGGATCAATCTTACTATCTTCACAAAAACGAACCCGCTGCTGAGCTGAAGCATTCTTTCTTCTGTAGCCTCGGCTTAGAATGGCTGGACGCTTTTTTTGGTTCTGGATTCCCTTTACCAGAAAATCAACAACCGGTGTTTTACCTGTTCCACCCACTGTTAAATTTCCTACTGAAATTACGGGGGTTTCAGGTTGATACGATTTTAACCAGCCATTTTTGTAGCCATGAAGCCGCAAAAGAACTAAGGCTTTATAAATCTGTGAAGTTAGAAAAAGGAAAGGTTTAAATAATTTGCCTGAAAAATTCATAGTTTTTTTCTGATGTTTTCTTGATCTTCACCATTTCAGAAAATTATGGCATTTCCTGAATTACATCCACAGAGAAGTTAGACCAAAACTTTTGACCTGCACCTGAATACAACTATTTATAAAATTTTACAAGTGAAGTGAAAACATTCTGCATTAAGTCAAAGCAGGAAATGTATTGTTAATTCCAGAATAATGAATTAAGTTTTCACTGACTATATAGTTTGTTTTTACAAATTTCAGAAATTTTATTAACTCAAATTTAAGGAAATTTATGGGTAAGCTCATTCGTCGTCCCGATCTTTGGATAAGTCTAGCATTGTTTTTGTTGATGATTCCTGCCGAAAGAATGGAACTATTTTCATCGATAGAAAACTGGCTACAGGGAAACAGGCATATTATACGCCTCAACACTTTAGATGCAGATAAAACACAGTTTGCCTATGATGACATCGTGATTGTAGATACAGAGGAGAAATTTTTCGATGAATATGGAAGCTGGCCCCTTAAAAGGTCTGATATCGCGAAACTGACTACGTTAATTAAAAAACTGGGCGCAAAAGTAATTGCACTGGATATGCT
>ENA-UPTF01001436-UPTF01001436.1-marine-metagenome-genome-assembly--contig:-NODE-1436-length-14925-cov-10.536840_pt1 | contig 14925 bp, 13 predicted proteins | sample MGYA00238166_ERZ767019 | MGnify/ENA primary metagenome ERZ767019 (study PRJEB28930, sample SAMN06266391) | marine metagenome | isolation source: Sea water from 250 m depth | place: Atlantic Ocean...
AGTGGCCCACCTTTAAATTTAGAAAGTCTTGTATTATGGCTTGCTGGTGATAGTTGGTATATTGCTTGGGCACACCGTGGTTCGGTAAAAGAACCGTCTATATTATTTTGGGGTTCTATTGACCTTTTTGCCGAAGAAGTTACTATTTATAAAGAGGACAGTATATTTGTTAATGTTCCGTGGCCAATCTTGGACAAAAGACATATGTCAGATATGGACTTGGATAGTGATGGTATTCTATGGGCCGCAGCAACATCTGACCCTGGAGATGATGGGCCATACGAATCTGGGATATATAAAATTGGTAAGTTTCAAAAACAAAATCATAAAATGGAATTTTTTATTGCTGATTCATTTCCAAAACAATTCGTTTTTCAACGTAATAAAGTTGAAGCATTTACTATAGCTGGGAATAAAAAGGTGTTTGCTACAGATGATGAAAACCTTGGTGCCGCAATAAATATATCTATTAATGGAAAATAATGATAATAAAAATATTTATCTTTTTATTACTACTTACTCAGGGCTTTAGCCAAACGTGGTCTTGGTCTGGTCGCACGCATGGTGAGTTGGACTGGAGCACCATTGAAACAGAACATTATCGTATCCATTATCACCAGGGTATAGAAACTATTGCGACAGAAGGCGCTTCCATTGCTGAACAGGTCCGACCAATTTTATTACAACAGTTAGATTTAGATAATATTCCCACAATAGATATCATTTTTACTACTGAAGATGAGATTATGAACGGCTTTGCTGGCCCCACCTACCAAACCTTTATTTGGGTGGATCAAAATGATGCAGCCATTTGGCTGGAAGACGAAAAATGGCTTTATCAAGTTCTATCACACGAATTGCAACATATCGTTTTCTTTCACAGAATAAAAACTTGGTTACCGGAACCATGGTCATTCTTATTTTCGAAAACCCCACTTTGGGTGGCAGAAGGTTTAGCAGAATATGAAACAGAAAACTGGCGACCGTACCGGGCCGATATAAGCCATAAGTTTCACGTGCTCAAAAACGAGATGGATGATATGGATCCGCATCATGATGGATATTCAAAAATGTTGTACTGGTCTGATCGCTTTGGTGACTCAACGATTGTGAAAACATTATCTGAACGAAATGGTTTGGGTTTGTTCAATTTTGGTAAAGCGTTTAAAAAACACACTGGTATAACATTGGATCAATTCAATGAAGATTGGCGGCGACACATGAATACCTATTATTATGGTTACCGCGCCCAAAAGGAAGCCATAGAGGAAATCGGTTCAGTGGCAACACTGCCAATCGAAAAACTGTACGGTTTTTCGTTCTACAGTGACAGTACCCAGATAGCAATAACTGGAATGGATGATAAGATGCAAGGGGATATGTCACTATATATCTTGGAGCGAGATACAACCAAAGAACGGGAAGCGTTGGAGAAACGAAAAAAAGCTAAAGAAGAGATAGAAAAAAATGCGGAAAAGAAGACGGACTTTTTTGCAAGATTATTTGGTAAGGATAAAGAAGAGTACAGTGAACAAGAAACAAAGCCTAAACCCATTATTATCTGGGATAAAGAAGAAGTGGATTTCGGTTCTTTTCACAAGTATTTGAATTGGTCTCCTGATGGTCGCAAACTAGTTTACGCAAAATACCATTTTGGTGAAAATCAATCCATGGTCAATGATATAAAAGTCTATGATCTTGATGAAAAATCGTCTTCATGGCTTACTCAATCTGAACGAGCAACCTACCCTGATTGGTCTCCTGATGGGACGCAGATTGTTTATGTTGCTCATAAAAATAGTGTATCAAATCTTTACACCATGGGAAAGGATGGATCTGATAAAATACAGATCACGAACTATGTATATGATACCCAGATTCTAAATCCCCATTATAGTCATGATGGCAATTCTGTTGTTTTTGCCATGGCAGATAAGGAAGCCAACTTAGATTTGTTTATTCTAGATGTTGCCAGCGGTGATGTCCGCCGTATAACGGACGATCCCGCGGCAGATTATGATCCAGTATGGCACCCCGATGGTGATTTTGTGTCCTATACTTCCCATGCTAGTTCCACACCAAACATTCATACAGTAAACGTTAGCACTGGTGAAAGTAAACAAGTATCTGATGTGGGTGATGCAGTTTGGGTCGCCCAATGGTCACCAGTGGATAGTTCTATTTTGGCAACTACTCTACCCGATGTGGATACTGTTCGAATCGTAAAAATAAATCCACATCGTAGTGTTACCACTCAACCACTTGCTATACGTAGCCATTACTCAGACTGGCGCAGTGCCGGCCCTGCTACACCATTAATAAATATTGATCCGCAAAGAGAAATTGATGTTGTGGATACATACACTTATAAACCCTTTTCTGTCTTTAGGCATCAAGGATCTCTTATCTTCCCAGCAGGGACAGGAATTTTTGGATTAACACAATGGTCAGATGCGATGACACGCCATTTATACACCGGAATAGGAATTGCAGATTTTAGTAAAAATGGGACTAATTATTTGTTTTTACAATATGCCAATGCTATGGGTGGTCCTCTGTGGGGGATCAATTTATCAGTTAATATGGATATTAAGTTCAAACCATATGATCGTGCAAATTGGGGGCTGCTGGAAGAAAATAGCAGTTTTGGATTCTGGTTTCAAATGCCTTACAATTTTGGTGAAAACTTCTCAAATAATCATTTTTTTAGTGGTTCCATAACCTTAACCGATCGGAATGCAAATTTAATAAAAGGCCTAGATGATAATGGTGAACAGTATATATATATTGATTCTACAAAGTACCTGCCCATGCCTCTTTCCGGGTCTGAAGCATTATTTAGCGCATCTCACATGTGGCTTAACAGAAGATACCATAAAAATAATTCTATGATACCCGCACAAGGTCAAGGTTTTATGTTTTCGTTAGAATTTGCTAGTTCCAGTATCTATGGGGACTTCGATTATTCTTTAATTACAACAGATGGGTTTTTTAATTATAAAATTCATGAAAAATTACCATTTGTAATATTTGGCAGATTAAAGTCATTATTGATGTTAGGAGATAATCCACCACCCCAAGATATGCCAGCCATTACGAATGATACTCCATTTTATATTGCTGGCAATAATATATTAGGAACTGATGAGGTCGTCCATTTGCGCGGATGGAACAATTGGCGACTTGGTGATAGACTTGTATTTGGAACACTGGAAACAAGACTAGGGAATAAAAAGATAAGTTTGGCGAATTTCATAGATTTCGGAAATTCATGGTATTCGGGACAACAATCAGATGACTGGCTATTTACTAGTGGATATGAGGGACGCCTGTATATTGGTTTTATTGTTCTTGCTTATGGATCAGCACAAGATTTTAATCGGTGGAGAAAGGGGAAAAATCCGTATAATTATCTGCGAATGACCCTAGTAAACCCATTTTAAGGTACATAATTTAGTCTGGATGAAAATTAACAATTAGTTTATATAATTACATATTATATATAGATATTATACACACTATAAATAACGTCCCCTCTTATAATGTTGATATAATACTAATATAAATACACAATATATACACACACAATATTCACACCAACGGTACGAAACGAACTGGAGTAGATTTCTTTATATGAATATTCTCATTTTCATCTTTGGTAATAATGTGGATTAATTGGTCGTTTAATGAACCAACGGGGATTACCATATACCCTTTAGGCGCTAATTGATCAATTAATGTCTCCGGTATTGTTACTGGGGCCGCACTAACTAGAATACGGTCATATGGCGCTTCTTTTTTCCAACCAAGCTTCCCATCTGCACAGTGAAAATCCACATTATTATATCCAAGCTTTATCAATCGTTTTTGCGATTGTTTTGAAAGACTACTTAAAACTTCGAGTGTTATAACCCTCTTTGAAAGAATACTCAAAATAGCTGTCTGATATCCACAACCAGTTCCAATTTCTAATACTTTGTGCGTTTTGTCTACTTGTAATAATTCAGTCATAAGGGCAACTACATAAGGCTGACTTATCGTTTGACCGTGACCAATAGGTAAAGGATTATCAGTATAGGCCATAGACCTGTATATTCTGCTCACAAAAAGATGTCTTTTAACTAAAGACATTGCGTCCAACACGTCGGTGTTAACAATGCCTCGGTTTTTTAATTGCTTAGCCACCATAGTTTTTGCCCTATTGGACATAAAACACCTTGCCAGAACAATAAAATGAGATCAATTTCATCACCCAATTATACAATCCACCAGATATGTTAAAAAAATCCATTTATTCAATAATATTTATTATCTCAGCATCAATATATGCAGAAAATGATCAATATGTATTGTTAGTGTCAATGGATGGTTTTAGAGCAGATTATTTAGAAAAAACATATACACCTAATTTCGATAATATGTCAAAAAATGGTATCCGTTCTGAAGGTCTAATACCAGTATTTATTTCTAAGACCTTTCCTAACCATTATAGTATAGCAACAGGCATGTATCCTGAAAATCATGGTCTGATTGCAAATTCTTTTTATGCTTCAGATTTAGATAAGTTTTATTCGATCCGTGATAGGGAATCCGTAGAAGATGGAGACTTCTATGGCGGTGAACCTATTTGGGTAACCGCTGAAAGACAGGGGGTTAAGACGGCAAGCTATTTTTGGGTAGGTACAGAAGCAGCTATAGCAGGTGTACATCCATCAATATGGAAAAGGTATGATCAGAAAGTGCCCTTCGATGATCGTATTGATTCAGTTATGACCTGGTTTTCCTTACCAATCTCACATCGACCACGGCTAGTTATGTTATATTTCCATGAACCGGACTGGACAGGTCATCAGTACGGCCCTAATAGCAAAGAAACTGTAAATCAAATTCAAAGAATGGATGGTATTATTGGTACAATTATGGAAAAGGCAGGAAAGCTATCTATAGCGGATAAATTGAATGTACTAGTTGTCAGTGATCATGGTATGACTGAAGTTCACCCGGAACAGACAATTGATCTGTCTGCATATACAAATCTTAGCGGTGTGACTACAACCGGGGCAGGACCAACTGTTTTCTTATCCGCAGATTCCAGGAAAAGGCTAACATCTGTTTACAATGAACTACAACAACTACCTAATGCGCAAGTTTACTGGAAACGTGATATTCCAGAACGTTGGCACTATCGCGATCATGAACGTATTCCGGAAGTTCTTATTATTGCTGATGAAGGATGGACATTAATGCCCATGGGGCACGGTCCTGGAATGCCAAAAGGGACACATGGATACGATAATAAATTAACCAGTATGCAGTCTATATTTGTAGCAGATGGACCTGCGTTTAAATCGGGGTATTCAAGAGAAGTATTTGAAAACATTCATATTTATCCACTTCTGGTATATATATTGGGTCTGGAACCGTACGCGGGAATTGATGGAGATTTAGACGTGGTTAAGGATATGCTAGCAGATTAATAGATAAAGATATCCAAGGGTTACCATGTCCACGGTATTGTTCCCTTCCAACCTAGTGAAAAGGACATACTTCCTTGGTCTATTGCAACAGCAATATCCTGATCCGTATATGATTCAATTTCAAAAATAATTGTAGCAGAAAAACCCTTATTTATAGGCATGATGATTTCTGCCATCGCTTGTGTTCGGGAAAGATTTTCTACTACTACTTCGCTGATCTGGTGGAAATATTCAATCTCTAATTTTGTACTAACCCATTTTGTATCGTGATCCCAGTAAAGCCCACCGCGGGCATAGGATGTTCTCCGATTGTCATTTAGATAGTCTGACATATCATAAGCATGGGCAATTTCTGAAATTAAATGCCCTTTGGTATAGGGTAGTATAAATGAACCTAGGCCTTGATTAAAATGGTATCGCAGTGTAACACCAGCCTGTGTATTTTTTTGGTAAGCAATCGTGCTAAACCTGTAAAATCGTGGCCACCTTCTATATTTCGAGCTGGATTTATAACGTATGAAGACGTACGAATTTTTCTCTAGTCCGTATAAATATAGACGGAGGTCCCCGAAAGTATATCTACTTGATCTGTTTATTCGATAATAACCGGATAGACCGGTTTCATTTGTTAATTGCACTGATCCTCCACGTACATAATGTTTCCATTTGGCTGAATCTGCACTTGAATCTTGACCCATAACAAAAGTAGTAATAGTAGCGATAAATTGTATACTAAGTGAGCGACGCATGAATTATTGCTTAATTTTCCTGCCGCTATGCATCAGCATTATGGCTGATACAGTGAAAAATATGGTCATTATCAAAGCCATAGTAAAGCTAGTCATGGGCGGTGAATCAGCGACACCAAGTATGGTGAAACGTATACCATTGATCATATAATAGATGGGATTAATAAAACTCAATGTTTGAGCCCAGTCCGGGAGCATGTTGACTGAATAAAAAATACCGCCTAGAAAACTTAGCGGTGTCAAAAAAAAGTTCTGCATCATCGCCAATTGATCCCAGGAATCGGATAATTGTCCCAGGACCAACCCCATACTGGCAAAGCACCATGATACCATAATAATAAAACCTATTGTTGCCGCAGGCTGTTGTACTGGCATATCGATAAGTATCACGCCCAAAAGCATTACCAGAATACCATTAACAGTGCCCCGCACCGTACCGCCGATTATATAGGCCAAAGATATTTCCATGGCCGATAAAGGTGCAGTTAAAATATCCGGTAATTGCTGTAAGAGTTTCATTTGAAGCATGGATGAAGAGGTATTTGCTGTAGCGTTTGTCAGCGTATTCATCATTAGTAATCCAGGTAAAATAAAAAGGGTATAGGGGATACCATTAATCTCTGCTATACGCTGCTCCAGCGTAAAACCAAATACAAGAATATATAGGCCAGATGATATTAATCCGGGTAAAACGGTCTGACGATATACTGAAAAAAACCTACCTACTTCCCGTGTTATTAATGTCCAAAGACCGATCCAATTGGTGCCAGGCATCAATTTATTCCTTCACCAGTAAGATTAAGAAAAACATCTTCCAATGATGATTCATCTGTTTTTACACTTTGAATATGACAGCCTTCCTGGGCAAGAATACTGATGATAGTGGCCATATCTTGCTCCGGATCGGTGACGCTGAAATGCAGCCGTCCATTTTCATGGGTAAACGTAAAATCGTCTAGCAAATGATTGTTGTTCTCTTGCCACCCGGTCAAATAAATGGTAATTCCAGCCTGTCCTAATTGCATGGTAAGATCTTTTGGTGATCCTTCTTTAATTATTTTTCCCTTATTAATAATTGCTACCTGTTCACAAAGTAATTCAGCTTCTTCTATATAATGAGTGGTAAGAAGAATCGTTTTGCCTTCTTCGTGCAGCCGTCGCAGGTAATCCCATAGTTCATGACGTAATTGTACATCAACACCGGCGGTTGGCTCATCTAGAATAATAATGTCCGGATCATGGACTAGTGCTTTGGCTAACTGATAGCGGCGTTTCATACCACCTGATAACTGCCGCAAACGGGTATTTCTTTTTTCTTTGAGACCTAATCGGTCTAGAATATCCTCCACTTTTTCTTCGGCCACATTTTTTGAAATGCCATAATACCCGGCGTGAAACATGAGCAATTTCTCTATTGGAAAAAACCAGTCAATGGATAATTCTTGCGCAGCAATCCCTATTTTAGCGCGTGTAAAACGATAATCTTTAATGGTGTCTTGGCCAAATATTTTTGTTGACCCTTCCTGTCTGATAACAAGGCCGGTAAGTATATTGATGATAGTTGTTTTTCCAGCTCCATTCGGACCCAATAATCCGAAAAATTGACCCTGATTTATAGTTAGATCAATGCCATCCAGTGCTTGTACATCCTTGAAGGATTTTTTAAGCCCGTGGATTTCGACAGCTGGTGTTTTCAATTTTCGATATCGAAGCCGATATGCTGATCAAAAGGATCAGGGAAATCAAATCCTTCAACCCCGGGGAAATGTACGATAGAAGATACGTATGGCCAGGCGATCAGAACGGATGCAGTAACAGTCTCGGTAGTGATTTCGGAATTTTTATCATCAGGATTTTCCATGCGTGGTATTTGAAAATTTGGATGTTCGATCCAGATACCATTTTCATCATAACCTGCTACGCGAGCGTAAATCTTGTTTTTTTGTATTCCCAGTTCTTTCAATGTTTCTGTGTCTTGTAATACTAATAGTACTACATCGCCAACAATTGTTTCAATTTTCATCATGTCAATGTCCCTTTTTAATTTTTCAATTGAAAACTCCTAGTACAAATTTATGGTATACCCATTCGTTTACAATAGTAACAATACAATTAAATCAAATTACAACTATTTCTCATTGAGTAATTTTTCAAATTCCTGTTCTGTTATAATGTTGACACCCAACTCTTTTGCTTTGCTAAGTTTTGAACCAGCACCATCACCAGCAACTACATAGTCAGTATTTTTACTTACTGAACTACTAGCCCGTGCGCCGCGACTTTCCACCAATTCCTGGGCCATTTTCCTAGTATAAATTTCCAATGATCCGGTAAAAACAAATGTTTTTTTAGCTAGGGTTTGCAACTGCATTTCTGGAGGATCTTGAATTGTGATTCCCATTTCAAAACAGGCAGTTACTATTTCTTTATTAGTCTCATCCTGCCAAAAGCGTACGATTGATTCAGCAACTATTGGCCCTATCCCATCTATGGATTCCAGCAGGTCAAAGGACGATTTACGGAAAGTTCCAATATCTCCCTGGAAAGCTTGCTCAAGTATTTTCGCAGTATGTTCGCCTACATGCCTGATGCCAAGGGCAAAAATGAAACGGGCAAAGGTTGTCGCTTTAGCACTGGCAATTGATGCCAGGGCATTGGTTGCCGATTTTTCGCCCATGCGCTCCAAGCTAGCTATTGTGGCTTGATCCAAACGGAAAAGATCATCAACTGTATTGATCAATCCCTGATCCACCAGTTGGTCAATCAGTTTTTCACCCACTCCATCAATGTCCATAGCATTTTTGGATACAAAATGTTGTAGATGTCCTTTAATCTGGGCTGAGCAGGCATGATTATGGCAACGATACACCACTTCATCCTCTGATCTAAATAATTTATGTTCACACACTGGGCAGCTAGTTGGTAAATGATATGGTTTTGTACCGGCAGGCCGCTTCGCACTGATAACTTTTATTACCTTAGGTATTACGTCGCCGGAACGCTCCACTACCACTGTATCTCCAACACGAATATCTTTACGATCAATCTCATCTTGATTATGCAACGTAGCGTTTGTAACCGTTACACCGCTTACTTCCACCGCTTCTAGTTTTGCTACCGGTGTGACTGCACCAGTACGCCCAACAGAGGCGGCAATTTTATGGATCACTGTGGTAGCCTGCTGCGGTTTGAACTTACCTGCAATTGCCCAGCGTGGTGTTCGACTGCGTACACCAACTTCATCACGTAACAATAATGAATTGATTTTTATGACTGAACCATCAATTTCGTAAGGCAAATCCTCGCGCCGCGCTTCAAGCTGCTGATGGTAGGTAATTGCCTGTTTAATTCCTGCAGTAATCTGTACTTCGTTGTTTACTGGCAATCCCCAATCCTGTATTGATTGTAAAAACTCCCAGTGGGTGTTGAATTCTGCACCAATTATTGATCCAGCCTGATAACAATAAATAGACAATGTCCGTGTGGCCGTAATTTTTGGATCGAGCTGTCGTAAACTTCCAGCAGCTGCGTTACGAGGATTAGCAAATGGTGGATCGCCTGACATTTCACGCTCTGCATTTAAAGATATAAAGTCTGACTTGCGAATGAATACCTCACCTCTTACTTCCAGTAATCTAGGAATGGAACGCTTATCATTTCGCAGAGCAAGCGGTATAGCTTTAATGGTTTTTAAATTTGCCGTAATGTCTTCACCGCTGATCCCATCTCCACGAGTAGATCCATTAACGAATACGCCGTTTTCATAAATTAGTTCTACTGCTAAGCCGTCCAGTTTTGGTTCGCTGACATATTCAATCTCTATCATAATATCTAAGGCTTTTTTTAGCCGTTCATCAAATGCGTTTAATTCATCATCTGACATGGCATTCGATAAGGACATCATTGGGATACGATGTGTAACAGTACCAAAAGCTTCCAATGGCTCAGCGCCAATACGCTGTGTTGGCGATTCTGGAACAATCAGTTCTGGATGCTGTTGTTCACATTGTTCTAATGTTCGGAAAAGCTGGTCGTATTCTCCATCAGAAATTACAGGGTCATCCAGGACATAATAGCGGTAGTTATGATCATTTATCTGTTGTCTAAGCAATTTGATTTTTTTAGTTATAGCTACCATTTCAGCGATTTTAATCTTTCTTCATAGTACTTTATCGGATCAACTAATGGTTTTTTATACGGTTTGATTTTGCCATTTATGTCCAATGGTGTGGCATGTATGGATTGATCTTTCACGGCAACCGTGAAGAAATATGTAACTGAATCCCCACCTTGAATACCAGGATCAAAGTTGAAAGAATAGGATCCTTTTTTCTTGGCCAATGTTATTTCCTGCATATTTTCCATTGTATTTGTTCTGTAAAAAATACTTACCGTTGCTATGCTGTCTTCAGGAATATCAACGTATAACTGTAATTTTGTTATTCGGTCATCAAAAATGATCTTTGGCGGCAGGTGCAGCAATAATGGTATCGTCTGTAAATACGAAGTGGATATGTCCAGTGTTGAATCAGGCTCAGCTGCTGGCAGCCAGGCAGTATTCAAGAAAATCAATAATAACGCTAAATAAATTCCTGAATTATGATATGCACTGCAACATGTGCGTTTACCTATGTGCATTACAATTCTTTAAAATGGATGCAATTCTTATACCAGTTTTGATATTCTCCTTTTTGATGAATCCAGAAATCGATACTACACTTTGCTTTGCCAATACAAACCCGAGGCGGATTGCGTTGATTGTCACTATGCATAACCACAATAAGCTGTTTAATAGGCTTTTTAGCGTATTGTCCCATATTGGTTAAAGCGGAGTAGGCAAAACCCAAATCCTCATTTACCCTGTTTCTGTCCACTTGAATATCAACCTGATAAACCCGTCCCTGCCTGGTTTTATATATATTAACCCCCAATAATTCAGGAGAGGTATGGTTCCGATCAAAATAATGAGGCGTCATGGCAAGAATCTGATTATCACTGAACTTTGGTTTTGCTGCAAACAGGAGCGGTACCAGGTTAATGATAATAAGTAATATGTGGAATTTCATCGCTTGAATTTAATTAAGATTATAGCAATGATTAAGACTAAGAGAGTGACCGCAATTATTAAAAATTGAATACGTTTTTTGGAATACACTATTGACTGAGCCTCAAGTATGTAATCATCATTCAGGAAATCTTTTAACCCAAAGGTCCAAAGCAGTGTATCACCAGCGATAGAATCGGCGTTTGTAGATATAACAATGCCAGGTAAAAAGATCTGGAATTTGAACTGATCATCCCGCAATTGTCCTGTTATATGCATTTCTTTTGAGTAATGATTTACAGCATTTTGATACGCAACTGGATAATTTTCTGGTAACTGTGTTAAAAAAGGCTGCAGCACATCATCTACAAACAAGCTTGCTTTATCTCCGATCGAATATAATTCAGTAAAGTTTTTTCGATCTACATAACCCCGGATATAATTTTCAAGTCTTTCAGCAAGTATATTTTCCAGCATGGTTGTTGAATCTTCCTGTAAATCATTTATCGCAGCTGTACCAATATAATATAATGCTTCCCCGACCCATTCTGTAGAATCACCTTCAGAATTACCTAGACTATCTCCGAATTTTGGATATTTGCGAAACACTTCTCTTCCTTTGAAAAATTGAATGACTGAATACCGCGTACCAATCCATCCGGCAGTGCGTTTTACATCTATTGGATGGGCAAGCTGCACTGGTGAGTTTTCACCTGCAGAGAAAGCAACGGGTCCAGAAAGCAGACCGGATGTTTCCATCATCCAGGTGGTTTCCTCATCTTTTGTTTCCGTTTCGATATGGGTTGTCCAATTACTTCCAAAAGGATGTGGAAAATCATCGTCAAATACATCGGTGGAATCCCCTTTGGTGACAAATTTCATGGTATATCTTCCGTCAGGTAGCACACGTATCGTGACCAGGTGTTCTACACAACTGGGGAATACTAGGCCAATGAATAGAATTAATATAATTCTTTTACGTTTCATTATTGCTGCCTGGGGCATGGTAGAGTTTCGGAACAAACTGTGCACAAAGCAATCTGGTGATAGTTCCTAATTAAGATGTCAATATTATATTGAGATGCAAAGATCAATGTAAATCGAATAAAAAAGGGCACCAAATGGTGCCCTTTTTTATAATGAAATAGTATTGTTTTAGAAACTCATCCGCAGTGAATTCTGCAGGGTGCGGATTATTAGTAGTGCGTCGGCACCATCCACATGTCCTGCGGCGTTGAATTTTCCAGTCATTACATCGGACTGCATTATACCGCGCTCGCTGCAAAGCGCCATCGCATTGTAGGCGGGATGGCTGCTGGACACATCGCTAAACCGGGATGGATTTTCACCAAAATAACGTACTTCAAGACTATTATCTCTTGTGGCTACAACCAATAGTCTTTGCACGGACATTGCATATTCTGCTCTGGTGATGGTCTCTTCAGGGTAAAAACGGCCATCCGGGCCAATTTCCAGAATACCGTGTTCAATTACTTCATTAATCCAGGTTGAAGCCCAGTGTCCGCTGGCATCTGATGGAGTGCGGGAACTTTTTGAAGCACCCATTTGTCCTGGTGTTTGGAAACCGCCACTTTGATCCGGTAAGCGCGCAATCAGTTCACTAATCTTTAATTCTTCTGCAAATATGACAGCAAGATCCGCACGGTTGATCTGTTCCTGTAGAGCAATCTTTTTACCGGCTTCTGTCCCTGGCATAGCTCTTACGATTTTCTGTGATCGTTTCCATTGGTTATCTGCCTTTCCGGCATATTCACCTTTCATTTCAACAACACGGCGAAAATAGGATTCTGCATCACTGAAATCAAAGTTATATAGATGGGCTAGACCGTAGTAAAATAATGATCCTTCGTGTTTTTTATCACGTTTCAATGCTTTATCCAATATGTTGGTTGCTTTTTTGAACCACTTTTTAACATCTTTCCGCATGACGATCCAGGTACGGGCACATATGGCCAGTATGTCCGGATCTTTACCGCCTTTACTTTCTGCTTTGTCAATGTTTTTCCTTGCTGCTTTGATATTCCCTAGGTGTGCATTGGTCAGTCCCATTCCAGCATATGCCGCTACGAATTTTTTATCAAGGTCTAACGCCCGCTGAAATGAATTTAGCGCAGCATCATAATTCCCGGAATCAACTGCCCGCATGCCCGCACGGAAATGGTATTCAGGTGTATCAACATCACTTTGCGGTTTTGTAGCGCATCCTCCGAGGAAAAGTAATGTCGTTAATGCATAAAAAATAAAATGGTTACGTTTCATAATAAATCCCTACCTTTCTTTCTACAGGGTGAATATAGGTTGAAATATATTGAAAATAAATGGCTTGAATATATATAGTTGATTTATATCACAAGTCCCCCATTTTTATTATTTGGTTAATGGTTTATATATAAATAATTTAGAATATTGGTGAATCCAGTATAGATTTGTATTCTTAGCGAGGAAAACAGGTGGGATTTGTACGAATGAAAAATATATGTAGAGTTATTTTTGCGTTCTTGGTGCCGCTGACATTGTTGCTGGCTCAAGCGCAGACTGCCAAGGGTGTAGGCTATGGCCTGACCAAAGATGCTGCTATTGAGCAGGCAAAACGGGATGCGGTAGAGAATGGACTGGGTGCCTATATCAGTTCTGAAACGGTGGTAACAGCTACCTCACTGAGTGATAATATTTATTCCAAGGCCCAGGGATTTGTGAAGAAATTTAACATTGTCAATGAGAAAAAGGACCCTGATGGCAATTGGGAGATCACTATTTCTGCAGAAGTTACCCAGATTCTAGATCAGGTGATGCAAGATGAAGCTGCGATGCAGACGCTGTTGAATTCTATGAATCGACCCAGAATAATTTTTCTGCTACGGGAAACTAATTTGATTGATAATACTCCAACAGATTTTGCAGAGACAAAACTGTTGAGCATGTTTTATGATAAAGGATTTGATGTTGTTGATCGACAATTAGTACAAGCCCTAAAAGGGGAACCGGATTATGAACAGGCTTTGAGCGGCAATGTCGCTGCTGCGGCCAAAGTTGCCGCTATGCTGGGTGCCGAAGTTATTGTTATCGGTACAGCCAAGATTTCATCAGGGGGCGTGTTCTACGGTATGACTTCCGGGCAAGCAGACTTGAATGGAAAAATTGTTCGGGCTGACACCGGGGAAATTTTGGCAGTTGTTCCCAGTGCTCACGGTAAGAAACCCCATATTTCTCCATCCACTGCAGGAGTAAATGCAGTGAATGATGCGGCCGATAAACTGGGGACGGATATTATTCGTCAGCTGATTCAAAAATGGAGTACCCAACAATCCAATTTTATCAAAGTATTCATTATCTTGAAAAACGCTGATTTTGGTTCTTATATGATGTTCCAGTCATTCTTACAGGCCCAGACCGTTTCCGGTATTCGTAATGCTTATTCGAAAAGTCTTAACGATGGCGTAGCTGAGTATGAAGTTGAATATGAGGGTAAGGCTCAGGATTTAGCCATGGGTTTAAGCCAAACTACACCAGATGGATTAAATTTTAAGGTCACCGGTATGTCCGGTAACCGTATTACAGCTGAAATTGTTCAATAAAGGAGTGGGATCATGAAGCGTATATTCACAGGATTATTATTAATAAGTATTGTTTTTGC
>ENA-UPTF01001437-UPTF01001437.1-marine-metagenome-genome-assembly--contig:-NODE-1437-length-14922-cov-2.700101_pt1 | contig 14922 bp, 17 predicted proteins | sample MGYA00238166_ERZ767019 | MGnify/ENA primary metagenome ERZ767019 (study PRJEB28930, sample SAMN06266391) | marine metagenome | isolation source: Sea water from 250 m depth | place: Atlantic Ocean...
GTTTTTGGCACCAAGTTGCTATCAGTGGACGCATCATAAGCATTAGCACAGCGAGGAGTTAAGCGTGTTATTGAACTAGAAGATTCCGTTGCAGTAGTCGCAGATAACTATTGGCGTGCAAAGAAAGCATTAGAACTGGTTAACGCAACATTTGAAGAATCGGAATATGACAAAGTTTCGAGTGCAGATATAGCTGCGCGTTTTGATCGTGAACTTGCCGAGAGTAATGGCAGTACCGATAAGGAAGTGGGCGACGCGGAAGCCGCGTTAGAAGAATCGGCTGATGTTATCGAGGCGAGTTATCGTGTGCCCTATCTTGCGCACGCTGCTATGGAACCGATGAATTGCACTGTACATATTCAGGGTAATCGTGCCGACATGTGGACTAGTACACAAGATGCTCTCGGTATGAGAGGAAGAGTTGCAAGTGTCGCCGGGTTACCTGAAGAAAACGTAACCTTTCATCAGACTTATTGTGGTGGTGGCTATGGACGTAGATTACCATTTAACTGGAACATGATTGATCACGCCACACTAATCGCTAAACAATTTGATGTGCCCATTAAAACTATTTTCAGTCGCGAAGATGATATGCAGCAGGATTATTATCGCCCTGCTGTACACAATAATTTCAAAGCAGCATTCGATGCGAATAACAAAGTTATTGCCTGGCATAGTCGCTTTACTGGCCCCATTCAGGTTCCGGGTGCATCCCATATTGCTTATGACATTGAGAATCAATCCATTAGAGTTGTTGATGGCGATTCTCATGTTCCGATCGCTGCCTGGCGAAGTGTTGATCATTCTCAACAAACTTTCTTTATTGAATCCTTTATGGATGAGATCGCCCATCGTGTGGGAATGAACCCTTATCAAATGCGCATGGATTTGTTGCAAGAACATCCACGTCATCGCAAGGTACTAGAAGTTGCGGCAGAAGCCGCAGGATATGGCCAAAACTTACCGGATGGTCATGCCCTGGGTATCGCTGTACAGGAAAGCTTCGGCAGTTTTGTTGCTGAAATTGCAGAGGTTTCAATGGGTGAAGAAAATCAGCCTATTGTGCACAAGGTAACCTGTGCCGTCGATTGTGGTTGGGCGGTAAACCCGGATACTGTGGAAGCGCAAATCGAAAGCGGCATTATTTTCGGTTTGACCGCAGCAATGTACGGTGAAATCACAATCGAAAATGGAAGAGTAGCTCAAGGCAACTTCCCTGATTATGAAATGGTAAGAATGGCGACTTCACCTGAAATTGAAGTACACATCGTTGAATCGGGAGAAGCTTTAGGCGGATTAGGTGAACCTGCTACACCGCCGATTGCCGCAGCAGTTACCAATGCTATCTACATTCTTACCGGACAAAGAGTACGAGAACTTCCAATTAAGAATCATGATTTCTCGCGTTCGAATCCGGTTGCACAAGTTTGAAAATTAGCCTTATTACAGAACTGGTGCTTTTCCTGCTTGTGAGAAAATCCCTTCGTGCTGGTTCTTAGCCTTGGCTTGATCCTCTTCATCTTGCCCCATCTTCTGCGGGAATTTGGCTTACGAGATAGGCTAAGGAATGACCTTTTGGGGATTGGCCCCTATATGGGAATACATTCCCTGCTCTCCTTTTTTGGACTGGGATTGATTATCTGGGGAAAGTCTATTGCTCCTTTCGTGATGATTTGGGAACCACCATTCGAACTGCGTTACCTCTCATCCATATTCATGATTCCTGTATTCATCCTGGCAGTGGCTGGCAACATTTCCATGTCCTTTTTGCGCTGGCAACTGGGAAACCCCATGTTGTTGGGAGTTATAATTTGGGGAGTTGCCCATCTCTGGGCAAATGGAGACCTGGCATCGATACTTCTCTTTGGAAGTTTTACTCTCTGGGCCGGCCTAAAATTTTTAACATTGCGCGGCAATGCAACACCAACTAGTGAACCTGAACTAAGTTGGTTGTGGCGAGATTTGATAGCAGTCGTTGCCGGTTCAATTCTTTACTTCATCATTTATGTTAGCCACGGGCAGTTATTTGGAGTCGGTCTTGCGATTAGCTAATTTTAGAATCTTCTTACTAAGTTGTTTCCTGATTGTTTCAAACAATCTTTTTGCGCAGGAACCGAACTATGCAGTATGGAATGGACACTGGATTGGGGATGGCACTATCTTCGAAATTCGTGTGGAAGTAGAGGGTGGGTTAATGAAAGTCCATCAGGTCGAGTCAATGGGTTTTATCTGGACCAGCAAAGATGGAACAATAGAAGGCAATATCGCCAGAGTCGAAGTTGAATACGCCGGTGTAACTGGAATTATTCAGGCAGAATTAGTTGACGAAGAAACTGCCATCGCCTTTGCAGCGACTTGCGCCCCAGACTTTATGGTTGTGTGTGCGCTGGCGAAAGATCAGCAAGCGACCTTTAAGAAAATGTTAGCAAACTAAATATCCGCAATTGAGCTTACAACTTTATTGACGATGCCGTAGTCAATGGCTTCCTCAACGCTCATCCAATAATCCCGATCAGTATCTTTCGCGACACGCTCGAGATCCTGTCCCGTTTCATCGGCAATAAGTTGATTAATGCGCGCTTTTGTTTTGACTATCTGTTCCGCTTGAATGGCGATATCAGTTGCGTCACCACGGGAGCCACCTAATGGTTGGTGAATTAAGAAACGAGTGTTAGGAAGTGCAAAACGATTTTCTTTTTCGGCAGCTAGATAGATAGTAGTTGCAGCACTAGCAACCCAGCCGGTGCCAATAACTTTTACTGTTGGTTTGATGAACTTGACCATGTCATAAACCACATCTCCAGATTCAACATGACCGCCAGGGGAGCTGATGTAAAAATAGATTGGGTCATCACCCTCAGCAGCAAGCGCCAATAATCGTTCTGTTACTGAACGAGCAATCCTGTCATTAATTTCTCCAAATAGCGTAAGTGATCTGGACTTAAAAAGCTTTTCATCGATAAACCCTGAACGACCGGATCCTTTGTCTTCCTTGTTTGCTTGCTCTAACGATATAGTTGACATGATATTCCTACTATTTACCAATTCTATGAACAGGCCTGCTGGTTGATGCGAAGAAACGCAATGATCTTCCATAAGTCATCGTCACCTTCCGGAAAGTTTGAACCGAATCCAACCATGCGCGTATTGGGTACACCGACTGTTACAGTGTCGAAAATTTCCTGATCGCTGCCTCCATGAATCCATTCACAATCGAATAGAAATACGGCATCTGAATTTCCCGGTAGGCGGCTGTGACAATAGCCAGCACAGGTGCCTGCGAAGAGCGCTCCGCCTCTGGCAACAGCCTCGGGATCCGCCATAAAAGCTTGTACAACCGTGGGCTCGGCGGGCGACTCAGATTCCCCACCACAGGCGGAAAGCAATGCTAATGCCACTAACAGAATAAACAGTTTTGACGACTTCATAGATAAGCTCTTATAGATTCAACAAATGCGAACGCAGCATAAAACACTCGAGTAAAGGGAAGCAAGCTTAGTGGGTTTCTGGCCCCAATGGCTTAAAGGTTATTAACAGCTGAGGCAGTAAAGTCAGCGAACCTGCTAAGGCCACTAACATTGCAAAGCTGGTTAACAAGCCAAAAACAATGGTTGGAATGAAATTCGATAGGGCTAGTATGGAAAATCCGGCAACGATGGTCATGGAAGTGAAGTACATCGCGCGCCCAATGCTATTGTGACAGAAGAACATGGTTTCTCTATAGTTGCCGAAGCGGGGAAACTCTCGTCTAAATCGATGCATGTAGTGAATGGTGTTATCAACACCAATACCGACTGAGATTGCGGCGATGGTTATAGTCATAATATCCAGCGGAATATCCAGCCAACCCATGATGCCTAAAACCAAAGCAGCAGCGATGGCATTCGGAATAATGCAAATCATCGCGATATACAAAGATCGGAAAAGAGTCAGAAACATCAGCATGATGGCAAGCATCACAACACCGAGAGTTAAGATCTGCGATTGAAACAAACTCTGTAGCACATTGTTATACATCACCAGAATGCCAGTAAGTCTTACTTGTTCATCCGCTAAACCAAACTCTTCTTCCACTCCCGCCTCGATTCTTTGCAGCAGTTCGTTCCTGTTTAAGTCGTCTGCCGATTCAATAACACGCACATTAAAACGAAGTTGGTTATCTTCGATAGAGACGAATGGATTCAGAACCGTATCTTTAAGTGCTTCCGGTATACGGCTATAAAGCAGCGCCCAAAGCAATCCATCGATAGGTTCATTGGCGTTGAGTTTTTCTGCTAACTGAATTACTGCACCGAAGGAAAGTACTTTCCCAGTTTGGTGATCCGCATCAAGATATTCATGAATGGCTTTAACTTGATCCATCTTCGGTGCAGTGAACCAGTAAGCATCGTCATCAGAACTGTCACCGAAACCATCGTCAAAGTCACCAAACCCGTTATCGAAATCTCCGAAGCCATCGTCAAAAGTTTCTTCTTCAGGTAAATCTACAACCACATCAAAAGAAAGCGTGCCCCCTAATTTCTCATCGAACAGCACCATACCCTGGTAGATCTCCGTACTCTCACGGAAATAGTCGATGAAACTGTTTTCAACACGCAAGCGTGTTAATCCGATAACGCTTAGAACTAAAATCAATCCGTAAATAATTAAGACATTGCCTTTTAGTTTGTCCGTCAGCGTAGCTAGAGTAGCAGTTAAATTAAGCCTCAAATTAGGCGAAACTTGTGTGGTATCTGCCTTTAGGGTAGTCATTACTGCTGGAAATAACGTGAAGGCAACTATCAAGGCGGTAGCCACTCCCATCATCATCATCCAACCAAAAGTAATAATTGGAAGAATGCCGCTCACGATAAGAGAACCGAAGGCAACTGCTGTAGTTAATGCTGTGTATAAGCACGGACGGAACATACTGTGCACCGCATGACGCAGTAACTTGTCATGATTGCTGTAGTGACGAGTTGCACGCAATTGTCGATAACGCACCATTAAGTGTACTGTTAAAGAAATTGTTATTATCAAGAGCAGTGAAATAAAATTTGACGAAACTACGGTCACGCGCCAATCCATTAGTCCAAGAACACCGACCATGATCGTGCCTGCTACGGCACAACAGGCTAAAGGCATTGCTACCCATCTCACTTTTCTGAATATGAGTCCAAGGGCAACGACGATTAAAAGCACAACCACACTGCTAAATGTACGTAAATCCCCTTGCACAAAGGTAACCAAATCATCAGCAATCATCGGGGCACCACCGAGATATATTTGTGCGCCATCGCGGTGGTTGTCTAAAACTGCTCTTATGTTGCTGATCATTTCATGCTGACGATCAGCTACCACTCCGCTGTAATCTGCGTACTCTGCTTCCACTTCGATCAGTTCTTGCGCTTGTTCTGGAGTTATTTCTCTACTGCTTTGAATATTGCGAAGTTCTGTTCGCCGTTGTAATAGTCCACGAGACACTTCATCGATCTCGAATCCAACTAATAATCCGGCTGTGGTGCCATCGGGGCTCAAGAGAGCGTTTGAAAAGACTGGGCTCTCCATGATCTCCTGACGAGCCAGTTCCAAGTCTTGCTCTTCATCCATTATGGTTAAGTAGTCTTCGGAAATTGCAGTAAGTGGTGTGTTACCAAATACAGGAACATTGAGAATCGAATCGACACCGAATACTCGATCGATTTCTAAGAGATCATCTCGCAGTGCTTCAATACGCCTTAAAGTTTCTCGATCAAATAAATCTCCATCCGGGGTATAGGCAACAATGACGGAATCACCCAGACCATAGCGATTGTTAACTTCTCGTGAAAACTCGAGATCAGGATCGTTCTCTAATAACAACGAATCGGCCGATGCGTCCAAGCGGAAGTTTTGCGCATGCCAGGCGAAAAACGCGACTAGTAAAAGTAGTACTGAAATAACCAGGGCTGGTTTGCCAAACACGATATCACTATAAAGTTTGGCTGCAGGAGAAGGCATGTCTATAAATTACGTTTTACACAGAGATTACAGAAAAACCACTATATCCAATTCAACAGCACTTTACGATTGCCAGTTCAGTGCTTTAAATAGCAAGATGGAAAAATATGAGAAAGGAAAACCAGCCCAGTCTGGTTTTCCTTATCGGCTATGCACCGCGAATACTAATTAGATGCAGCATCAATTTCTAATCGACGAGCTCCACCCATTATGCCGGAAAAAGCATAGTTTCCTTCGTGACAGGCGTATTCGTAAATTACCTCACCGGCCGGTTTGCGGCCCATCGCCACTTCGCCAGTCCAAGGTCGCGAGAAAGTCTGTGGATCCTCAATAGTAAAGGCATACTTTATTTTGTCTTCGCTAAGTAGATCAAATCTTTCCGTAATAATCATTTGATCTGAGGATCCGCGGAATGATTGTTGTGGATGAAAATTTCTAGTTAGCACAACGAGTGTATCCCCATCCCAATAACCGATAGAGTCGCCCATCCATTTCTCTAAATCATTAGAATTGTGTTCCTGATTCAAGGGAATGATGCGCGCATCATGCACCATTTCTACCAAGATCATTACATAATCAGGAGTCTGAACAATCTGATAATTGTTGTTATACAAGATCGGCAGCATTGGTGGGCCAGAGCCGGAGCCAAAAGTTAAAAGACAGCGCTCTGCCAAGGGCCTTACCTCGTGTCCGTGATAATCTCCAACGTCGGGTCGCGCGCGCCACTGTGAGCGCAAATCGTTTCCAGGATTTTCACCGCCTACGTAGGGAATCTGTCCATCAGGGGGGTCGATGATTATTGAAGTTCGATATTCTCCATTGATTTCTATAGTCTGCGTTCGTGGATCCCACCAAAAACTGTTGTAACCAAAGTTTGAGTTACCGTCGGTTGGTGGTGCACGATCTCCATCGATTGGTTGCCCCAATTCATTGTAACGATCACTCCAGACTTGCATTTGCTCCCGCGCTTCTTCCTCGGTTAAGAATCCCTTAGTGCCAAATATTTCTGGCCTTACCAATGGCGTTTGAGAAGCATTTGACCAGATTCCCTGCATATCCGGTTGTCCATCAGGGGTGCGTGGCATGTCCCAATCTTGCCCAAAGGTATTCGTAGTAATGAGAATTATTACCAGTAGGGCGATGGTTTTATTCATGATATTTCTCCGAGTTCTTTTGAAAAGCAGACTCTTTTTTCTACTCATCTAGCTTACTCCTGTTATGCCCGGGTCTCAATAATTCTGCCCAAAGTCCAACATTGCCGAATTCTCCCATGACAGCTTCAGTTACCAGGTTCTGGTAATTCGCCGCGGCGTTCTTAACTTACTGTATTTGTTCGATTTATAGAGATTTTTATCTTAATAAATTATTATCTGTTTTTGCTGCAATTTTCTGTAACAGAGACGATCTATTCCTGTCAGTGACCCTAGTTAAATTGCTACTATTTAAGCGCACGCAGGGTCTGTGCTGATTTGTCGCATTGATTCCGCGCTTGATCTTAATCAAGATACGCAGACTTTGAGGGGATACACAGATATCCGTTAAACTTGGGCCCATTGGTTTTTACGTGCTTTTGCCCAGGGCGCGGAGATTTTGAAACATATTGAAAGAAGAGTATTAAAGGAACCGAATGATGAAATTGCTGAGCAAATTTTTTATTTCCAGCGCCTTAACTATTTCCGCAATTGCTGTCGTTGCCAATGACGACTGGTTGCGATCAATGCCAGAATTTGAACTCACCGATCACTTAGGTGAAATACACACCATGGAAAGCTACAGCGATTACGACCTTGCGGTTTTCTATGTTCAGGGTGTGGGCTGCCCCATCGCACGTATCGCACTTCCCAATTATCGTGAAGTGCGTGATGAATACAGCGGCAAAAATATTGCATTTGCCATGTTTAATTCCAACATCCAGGATAACCTTCCACGCATAGCAAAAGAAGCAGACGAATTCGGAATCGATTTTCCGATTATTAAGGATGAAGGTCAGCAGCTAGCCAAAGCTCTTGGTGTTGAAAGAACTGCTGAAGCTTTTGTAGTGGATACTGAAACATTGGACGTGCTGTACCGCGGTCCAATTAACGATCAGCTTGGATACGAGACTCAACGCAACAATGCCAGCGAGTGGTACTTAAAAGATGCTCTTAATACTATTTTGGCCGGAGGGACAGTCAACATGGATGATATTCCCGATTCTAAAGGCTGCTTAGTTGCGATTTTTTAAGAACTAAGCAATGCTTTTTCAAAAAAGAGGATGCAATGCATCCTCTTTTTTTTGCTTTTAATAATTCGCGCGTTATTCTTGGCGGCAACTTAGTAGTCAATCCGGATAATAATGAAGAGAGTTCTACAAAACTTCTGCATCTCTCTCTTAGCAGCATCTTTGGTTGTTGGTTGTCGGGTGCGAATTCAAACCGATTCAGAATTCGAATTTATAATACCTAGCGCTCAAGTAGAGACGCGGAAGGCACCAAGCGAGGCAGAAATAGCGACACCAACCCAAGTGGTTGTGTTGGGTACTGGCACTCCAATTCCAGATGCGTTTCGAGCGGGCAGCAGCATTGCAGTCGTCCATAAAGGTGAAAGCTATCTATTCGATGTGGGAGCAGGAGCTATTCGCCAAGCAACTATCGCCCGTTATAAACATGACATTCCTTCTCTCTATCCCTCACAGATTTGTTGCGTATTTCTTTCTCATCTCCACGTCGATCACACCATGGATTTATCGGAGCTTGCTCACACACTTTGGTGGCGACGACAGGCTGGTCTTCTAGCCTGGGGACCAACTGGAATTGACCGCATAGTAAATGGGCTTGACGAAATTATTGCGGCAGATGCGGAATTTCGAATTAACGGCATTCAGCCTGTTGCCAATCCAGATGGTTTCCGAATCGATCATCAAACTATTGAACCTGGCATATTGTTGCAACAGGATGATTTAAGCATTGAGGCGTTCATCGTTAATCACGGAGATATCGATCCAGCTTATGGTTTTAAAGTAACAACGGATGATCTATCGATTGTGATTAGTGGTGACACCACCTACAGTGAAGTGATAGCTGAAAAAGCACAGGGGGTCGATTTACTTTTTCACGAAGTGATTAGTCGACAGGGATTAGAACAAAACTCGCCAGGATTTCAGCGTTATCACAATAGTGTACACACTACTTCGGATGAACTTGCTCGACTTGCAGCAATTGCTCAACCGAAAAAGTTAGTGCTTTATCACGGTTTGTTCTATGGCACCAAAGAATCTACAGTGCTTAATGAGATCCAGGCGCTTTACGATGGTGACGTAGTGCTTGCAAACGACCTGGATGTCTTTACCGTCGACTAACTATCTTCCATCACTTGGAAATTGTTTCTGTCCTGTACTCCTTGCTCTGAGCTATCCATCACAGAAACAACCCACATCGTAATAAAGGCAAGGGTGACAGAATAGAGAGCCGGATAAGCTTGAGGAAATATCGGTTGATCGTTGCCAAAGACATCTACCCAGACTGCTGGCCCCAATACCATGAGCATGATGGCAGTCACCAAACCAACTATTCCTCCTGCAACTGCGCCTTTAGTCGTTAAACCTCTCCAATACATGCTGAGAATTAACAAAGGGAAATTAGTTGATGCGCCAATGGCAAGAGTTAAACTAACTAGATAGGCGATATTCTGTCGCTCAAAGGCGATACCTAAGATTGCGACAATTATACCGAGTCCGACGGCGGCGTATTTCGATAAGCGTATCTGTCGGTCTTGATCGAGCTCACCTGTTTTAATCACATTAGAGTAAAGATCATGAGTAAGTGCGGTAACAGAAGCCAGCATTAATCCAGCAACAACCGCCAAAATAGTAGCAAATGCTACGGCCGCGATAATACCCAAGAAAACTTCGCCACCCACAGCGTCGGCAAGATGTATCGAGACCATGTTATTGCCGCCAATGACGCCGCCGCTTGCATCTAAATAGGCGTCGTTACCTTTTACTAGGGCAACCGCTCCAACACCTATTACAAAGAAGATAAGCAAGTTTACATAGCTAATCGCACCAAGAGCTACTCCGGCAGAAACTCTTGCCGCTGCCTTGTCTTTTACTGTGAAGAAACGCATCAGCAGATGTGGTGATCCTGCCAAACCTAGACAAAGCCCAACACCTAATGACACTGCAGATAGAGTTGAAAGTCCCAGGCCGCCGCCCCGAGTTAACAAACCGTCAGTGCCATGATTTGCGTGGGCGGCGTTATACATTTCTGCGAAACTAAAATTAAATGTCGAAAGAGTTAACAAAGCTAATACAGAAACACCTGCAAGTAGCAGGATTGCTTTGAAGATCTGAACCCAGGTCGTGGCGAACATACCACCGATGGCGACGTAAATAACCATTAATGCAGTTACGATAACTACTGCCCACAAATAGGATATACCAAACAAAACTTCGATTAATGCTCCGGCGCCAACAATCTGCGCCATGAGATACATTAAGGAGAAGCTGAGAGTAGTAGTGGCTGCAAGTATTCGTATTGGTTTCTCTTTTAAACGACTGCAGATTATGTCGGTAAAACTGTACTTACCTAGTGCCTTTAATTTATCGGTCATTAAGTAAATGATTATGGAAAAGGCTCCAAGCGGTGCTCCAAGGTAGATTACTGCATCATAGCCAGCGCCAAATATAATTGCAGTAATTCCCAGCAAGGTCGCGGCCGACATAAAGTCACCGGCAATGGCAAAGCCGTTAGACACTCCACCAATCTTGCCATCGGCGACAAAGAAATCAGCTGCGCTAGAAGTGCGTTTTTGCGCAACAAAAGTTAACGCAACGGTTCCGACAATAATTACAAAGAAAAGAAATATACCCATTACTGCTTCTCTCCCTGCAACTGTTTCAAATAGCGAAAGGCCAGCAAGGGAGTAAGAATATGCAACAAAAGAAAAATTAGCATGCCTATATTCATGGGACCGACAATATCGGTTGCCATGAATTCAGGAAAAAGGGGAACTCCAAAAACAAGCAGAAAGAAGAGGAATAGAATAGCTCCTGTGTAAATCCATTGTCGCTGCATAATTAAACTCTAAATAAGTGGGTTGCCCTGGGGGCGAGTATGAAAATCGTATTTGTCTCGTTCTTCTTTTATCAGCGCGCTGTAAAGTTTACGAAAATGCATCAGTGCTTCATCGCCTTGCAAGCCTGTTGGCTTAAACTCAGTTTCGTATTCCAACATCTTTTGTTGCGCTTCGATTATTTCCTTATCTTCTATGAACCCTTCTAAAAGGCTTGCTTGCAGAGATTTAGAGATAGAAGGATCATCAGTTCTGTAGTCGTGCAAATAGTTCCAGAAAAAGTGCGTGGTAGTTTTTGTTTCTGGAGTCATAAACTGACAATTACGGTATTGCTTTACGTCCTTATAGTCACCACTGTTCGGATCCCAACCCTCTGGAGCCATGATAGTCGACATGAAAAAGACACCTGGTACTAACATCTGCACACTATTGCATCGATCTATTGTTTCTGGAGCATCAGGATTAATCTTGGCGTGGTAAGGAGCAGGCGCGTCTCCTTTACTCCAGCGAACCAAGTTAAATCCGTGTTCGAGTTTTTCCACTTCTGGATTAGTAACGAATGCGTAATCCTCTGAACCACCTAATGTGTCAGTATGCACAAATGCCAGATGAGAAAAATCAGCAAGGTTATCGACGATCAACATCCAGTTTGCATCGTAGTGCAAATAGGCTTCTTTCTCGAAACCCCGCCAGGCACTGTCAGAAAGGGGCGAATAGTCATGAATGTCATCGGGATTAGCAAGCTCATGATCTCCCATCCAGATCCACAACAAATTACCTTTCTCTGCGATAGGATAACTTTGCACACGATGATTTGGGCCGATGAAATCCTGGCCAGGAATTTCTATTACGACTCCATCAACATCGTATTTCATGCCGTGATACATACAACGAATGCAGTCGCCTTCTATTCTTCCCAAGCTTAGAGGAGCTCCACGATGACAGCAACGATTGTCTAATGCAATTGGTTTTCCGCTTTCTCCCCGATAAATAACTATCGGCTTCTCCAGGTACACTCTGTCTAACTTGGCACCATCTTCAACTTCATGAGTCCAAGCTGCGGCGTACCAACAGTTGTAAAGAAAAGGATTTGACTGATCACTCATCGCCAATACCTCTAAGCTGAAATATCAAAGCGAGCTACCGTGCATCCAACTGCAAAAATTGGGAGCTCTGCTGTATAGAATTGCAAATCGCCTTTTCCTTTTGCAGCTGCAGCAGCAGCAATTAAAGTTCTTATTTCGAATCCACCCTGTCCTGCTTGGGCATATACTTCTTCGTCTACATAGGACAGTAACTTATCTTTGTCTTGCTGCATTAGTTGGTCTAGGAAAGATCTATCCCAGGTTTCATTAATTTTGCCGGAATCAGGAGTTGCTGGCCAATGAGATATTCCTCCAGTGCCGACGATAGCAATTTTTTCTGCTTCTTCGTCACAGGCTTTGCGCAATGCTTCGCCAAATTGCCAAACTCGAGACATAGGCGTTAAAGGCGGGCCCTGGCAATTAATGTTAACGGGAATAACCGGTAAGTCGTAACCAGGTGTAAGGAAATTTAACGGCACCATGATGCCATGATCACATTGCCATTCTTCAGAATAGGCAACATCAACAGTTTGCATTACTGAATTCACTAATCGTGTTGCCAAATCAGGCGCACCAGGGATTTCTGTTTTAGCAATTTTCAGCCACTCACTATCTTCGATCGGTCCTTTGTGTTTATCGCCAATGCCCAAGCAATAGGCTGGCATATTGTCCATGAAGAAATTGGCAAAGTGCTCTGCTGCAATAACGATTAATGCTTCAGCACCGGTAGCTTCAATTTCCAGTCTTTGCTTTTCAAGGCTGGCATAAAAAGCATCGCGAACAGGTTCATTATCAACCAGATGCGCTCGCCCAGTAATACCGGGCGCATGACTAAGAATACCTGCATAGACCAGACTCATTGAAAGCTTTCTCCTTTACCTGAGCGGGGAGTCCGAGCGAATAGCTTGCCTCCTCCTGTCATTGCATAAATACCAGCACGCACTGGACCGTGTTTATCAACACCATCACGCATAGCCTGCAGATAATCGAACCACTCAATCTGCAAATAAGCAGCGTAGTGCATGAGGATTTGACCATTTACTCCCAATACATAAAGCAAACCTATGTCGCCGTACTCTAAGGCGGCGTGTTCTTCTTCGGTTAAATCGTAGTTGGCCAAGACTTTATTCTTGTTATCAGCAAAGACTTGCTGCATCTGTTCATCACGATTCAAGTTATAGAGGAATTTTTGAACCTGATAAAGACTCATTAGTTAACTCTTGGCAAGTTGTGGTATTGCGTGGTCATTGGTAGCAATACAAACATTTTTCGTTTCCATATAAAAATCGAAACTGTAATCGCCACCATCACGTCCGATACCGCTAGCTTTCATTCCACCAAACGGCGAGGGCAAGTGTCGATTGTTTTCGGAGTTAACCCAGATCATGCCCACGTCTAAATCACGCCCCAATCGAATGCTACGTCCGGAATCACCAGTCCATATATAGGCTGCCAGGCCATAGCGCACACCATTTGCAATCTCAACAGCCTCTGCCTCATTGATGACCGAGGCTGTTAAGGGAAAGACTGCAGCCGAAACGGAGCAGCTGTTCAAGGGGTTCCATGAATTAGTGACGGGAAAAGCCAGCGGAAAATCTAATTTTGGAGAGTTGGTGGTTTTTCGTGGAATCAGCGAGTTTCCAGTACGCGTGAAATGCGCAACTTTGGCTTGGCACACACTGCGGGCTGCACTAGATGAGGAAGGGCAGGCAGTTTCTACAGAATAACCCATAACTATTTGAGGTTAAACTTATGGACAAGGAAACAGAAAGTCAGGAAGCGAACAGTTCAGAGCCCACCGCAGATCTCGATAAAATCCACGAGAAGGTGGTCGAGGTTTTGAAGAGTTGTTATGACCCAGAGATCCCTATCAACATCGTCGATCTCGGGCTGATATACTCGTGCTCCGTGTTAGAACCAGAAGACGGTAAACAACAAGTTAAAATAACCATGACCCTGACAGCCCCCGGCTGCGGCATGGGCCCGGCAATTCAGGCAGACGTGGAAAACAAAATTCTCTGTGTGGAAACCGTCGATGAGGTGAACGTGGAGTTGGTATGGGAACCGCCGTGGGACCGCGACATGATGACCGAGGCGGCGCGACTGGAACTGGGTATGATGTGATGAGCGCGGTGAAGATTGGCAGCACAAACGAGGTGCCCGAGGGCAAAGGTCGGGCGTTTGACGCGGGCGACAAGCGCGTGGCGGTGTTCAACTTGGCCGGCAGTTTTTACGCCATCGACGACGCCTGCCCGCATGCCGGCGCGTCGCTCGCCGAAGGCTTTGTGGAGGGCGACAAGGTCGGCTGTCCGTGGCATTACGCGGAATTCGAGCTGGCCACCGGTAACCACGTCAACGCTCCTGCGACCTGCGGTGTGAAGACCTACCCCGTGACCGTCGAGGACGGTAAATTGATGGTGGAGGTGTGATGACGGCTGAAGTCCAGTCTGAGCCTGCAATCCCGGAAACTGTCCGGGACGATTTCCCCGCGCTCGCGCAGAAAATCAACGGACATCCGCTAGTCTATTTCGATAATGCCGCCACGACTCAGAAACCACGCGCCGTGCTAGAGGCAGTTGCAAAATATTATGAGCACGACAATGCCAACGTCCACCGTGGCATCCACGAGCTGAGCAACCGTGCCACTGCCGCCTACGAGGACGCCCGCGACCGCGTGGCTCGTTTCCTCAATACTCCCGCGCGCGAGGACATCATTTTCACTCGTGGCACCACCGAGGCCATCAACCTCGTTGCCGCCACATGGGGCGCCGCCAACCTTTCCGAGGGCGACACCATCCTGCTCACC
>ENA-UPTF01001438-UPTF01001438.1-marine-metagenome-genome-assembly--contig:-NODE-1438-length-14908-cov-4.767379_pt1 | contig 14908 bp, 15 predicted proteins | sample MGYA00238166_ERZ767019 | MGnify/ENA primary metagenome ERZ767019 (study PRJEB28930, sample SAMN06266391) | marine metagenome | isolation source: Sea water from 250 m depth | place: Atlantic Ocean...
TGTTATATAACAGGAAAATATCTCATTGAAAATCTTATGACTGAATATGCCGAAAAACTTGAGACTGAAGGTACTCCTTTTATTCTAAGAGATTTTTTAAATCGATTTAACTCTGAGGGAAATATTCCAGTGGAACTTATTCGCCAAGAAATGATGGCAAACTGATATTTTGAGGATCTAATGAAAAGAATAATCTTTATACTTTTAACTGGACTTTTATTCTCTCAGGATAAATATGCAGTAGATTGGGAAACTGTTGCAAAAATTCGTGAAGAAGGTTTTCAACGTTCTGAAATTGCTAGTACTTTATCTTACATGACTGATGTATTAGGTGCTCGTTTAACAAATTCAGAGGATATGAGGCGTGCCCAAGATTGGGCAGTTAAAGAGATGAAGCGCATTGGGTTAAGAAATACTAAAATAGAACCATTTATGGATTATGGAGTTAGTTGGGATAATGAATATTTTTCCCTTCATCTATTAGAACCAGATCGTCAACTAATGGTAGGTTATCCAATAGCACATACTCCAGGGATAGATGGGAGAAAAAAATTATCAGTTGTTCTTGTAGAAATAAAAACTAAATCTGATTTAAAAAAGTATAAAGGTAAACTAAGAGGCAAAGCTGTTTTAGCTACGCCACCGCCAAAAATTGATTTAGAAAGATATAGGAAGGGCACTCCGCGTTATACTGAGAGTGAATTATTTGAGATTTCACAAAAACCACTTCCAAAAGAACCAAGAGGTCCTCGTCCTCCATCTAATCCTGATTTAGTTTCAGCAGTTGAAAGAAATTCATTTTTTAAAGATGAAGGAGTAATAGCAATACTAGAATCGCGCAGTGGATGGATTGCAGCGGTTAGAGGTTTTGCCCGCCCAGGTGCTAAGCAAGACAAATGGGGCCGTGAAGAAACATTGGATCATTTACCTATTGTCGCTGTTACACCTGAACACTATAATAGGATGGTGCGTATCGCAAAAAGAGACATCCCAATTAAAATAGAGTTAGAGATAAAAAATAAAATTGGTAAAAGCCGTAGAAAGGCACGAAATACAATGGGTGAAATCCCGGGGACAGACCTTAAAGATGAAGTAGTTATGCTAGGTGCTCATTTTGATACGTGGCACGCTAGTCCAAATGCCAGTGATAATACTTCAGGTGTAGCTGTAATGTTGGAGGCAATGCGTATTTTAAAAGCAATTAATATAAAACCGAGAAGAACTATTCGCATTGCACTCTGGTCCGGTGAAGAACAGGGACTTCACGGTTCTAGGGAATACGTAAATAAACATTTTGGAAATCCAAATGATCCAGCTATAGGTAAAAAAGGAGATTATGATAAATTTTCTGCTTACTTTAATCAAGACTATGGCCCTGGACAGTACCGTGGAATTTATCTTCAAGATAATGAACATGTTCGTCAAGCATTCACAGCTTGGATGTCACCATTTAAGGATCTTGGAATGACCACTATTGGGTCACAAAGTGTAGGAAGTACAGACCATATTCCATTTGATCGAGCTGGTTTACCAGCTTTCCAATTTTTACAGGACAGAGTAGGAGGTACAGGTGGGCATACTAATCTTGACTATTATGATACTATTCCAATAGAAGATATAAAAAAGAATGCTGTAATTGTTGCCTCATTTGTATATCATACTGCAATGCTTGATCATCGATTACCTCGAAAAAATAATAAATAATTTAAATGTCTGATGAGTGACGTTACTAATACCGCCCCCTATAAAAAGATTTCTCCAAAATATATGTTATTACTTTTGATCTTTGTATTCGTTCTTGCATTTATTTATTATAGTATTGCACTAGTTTTCAATTCCAACCCGATGTCGTTATTTGATTACGTTGTTTTTACATGTGTACTTGCAATAATAATGACAGGTGCATATCAGTTATTTTTTTGGGTTCAAAACAATAATTATTTTTTTAAAACAAGATGCCTTGCCACTAAACTGGATGAATTAATTCCTTTCTGGCCTATATGGGTTTGGCCTTACACTTTTCTATACTATATAATGATTGGGATGGTGGTAATTGAAATTCATTCTATTCAAGAAGGTATCTACATAGTATTTGGTGGGCTACTACTTTTATTAGTTCAATGTTTTTGTTTTCTGCTCATTCCTTGCAAAGTTCCAAATCATTTCAAAGATTATGAGGTAAATGGTTTATCAAGACGTTATTTGCACTTTATTCAAAAAGTAGATAATGGCCGCAATTGTTTCCCGAGTATGCATAATTCAGTGGCTACTTTTGTTGGTCTATTATTAATGTCATCTATTGGAATATGGAGCTATGTTTTTATTGCTACAATTGCCATTGCGACTTTATTTGTTAAACAACATACAATTGCAGATGGTATGTCAGGCATACTTTTGGGTTGGAGCATTTATAATTTTTTAGGAATTTGATTTAAAAGAGGTATCATATGTTAAAAGGTTTAATGAGAAATATGTTTTTCCTGATTTTATTTTTATCAATAGCAACAGCTGATGATGATTGGACAAAAAATAAGAAAGCTATTGATGCATCAATAAAAAAACATGAGAAAGCATTAATTAAGATTAGTGATGAAATTTGGAAGAATGCAGAATTAGCATTAGAGGAACATAAATCATCAAAAATACTAGCAGATTATGCTGAAAAGAATGGATTTAGTTTAGAACGTGGAGTTGCAGGTATGCCCACAGCTTTTATTGCAACCTATGGTTCTGGTCGTCCAAGAATTGGAATTTTGGGTGAGTTTGATGCTAATGCTGGGATTTCTCAGAAAGCCCAATCAACAAAAGAAGCCTTAATTGAAGGTGCGCCTGGGCATGGTTGTGGTCATAACTTATATGGAACGGGCAGTCTAGGAGCTGCAATCGCAATAAAAGAGTTAATTGAGCAGGGTAAGATAAAAGGAACAATAGTTTATTATGGTACTCCAGCTGAAGAGACTATTTTTGGAAAAGTATGGTTTGCACGAGCTGGTTTATTTAATGATCTTGATGTGTGTATGGATTGGCATCCAGGTGACGATATGGAAGCCGCAACACAAAGTAGTAAGGCTTTAATTGATTTTCGTGTAAAGTTTTCTGGAAAAGCTTCCCATGCTTCTGCAGATCCTTGGAATGGTTTTAGTGCGGTAGATGCTATGGAACTTTTTACAACAGGAATTAATTACTACCGTGAGCATATTAAACCAACGGCAAGAATCCATTACCAAATTGAAAGAGCAGGAGATGTTGTCAATGTTGTACCTGAAAATGCCCAGATATGGGTTAGAGTTAGAGAGAATGATAGGGAAAGTTTAAATGTAGTCTATGAACGTGTTAAAAAAATGGCTGCAGCAGGTGCTTTGATGGCAGAAGTAGATCATGAAGTTTCATTGATATCTGGCATTTATGAGATTCTTCCAAATCGAAGAGGAGCAACTGCTATTCAAGCCAACTTTGAACTATTAGGACCAATAAAATACACTAAAAAAGAAATGAATTATGCTAAAGCTATCCAAAAGGAAACCGGTAAAAAACAGGTTGGAATGGATGGAAATATTTATCCTTTAAAAGATACCATGCCTGCGCAAGGCGGATCTACTGATGTGGGAGATGTAAGTCAACTTGTTCCTGTTGTGAGGTTGTCTACACCAGCAGCTCCCAAAGATGCTCCTTGGCATTCATGGGCAGTTGTTGCTTGTACTGGTATGTCGATTGGTCATAAGGGAATGTTACAGGCGTCAAAAGCGCTTGGGATGACAATGGTAGATCTTTTTGAAAATCCTAAATTAATTAAAGAAGTGAAAGCTGAGTTCAATGAGAGGAAAGGTAAAAGTAAGTATAAAGCTATGATTCCTGCAGGCCCGCCTCCTGTTCCAGCAAAATAATTTAATACCATGAATTTTTCTCCAGTTCAAATATTTTGGATCATTTTATTGATTATATCAATATCAAGTATTGTGAGAATTTTTCGTGAAAAAGGATGGACATTTAAAAACTTTATTAGAATAGAAGATGTAGATGATGAAGAATAATATTTCTATTCCATTGATAGGATTATTAATGATTTCTTGCGTTTGGTTAGAAGAAAAACTTGAAGGTGAGGATCCAGAATTAATTTTTTATATTGTTCCAGAATTAGAAACAAATGCTATGGGATATTACCAGTTACCTTTAGATGGCAATAATACAAAGTTCACTATCCAACCTGTACATGCCTATGTAGGTTATAAAGATTTTGAAAACTTTGATTTTCTTGATGCTGAAGGTGTTATTGTCGAATGGTACTCAAATCTCTATTACTCAAATAATGATTCCATAGGATACTATAGAAAGTTATATGGTGAGAATGAATCATATACGTACTATAGTTCAGATACGAGTTATATTTTTTCTGGAAATCTGAATCAATTAAAATCAACTGTGAATTTTTCATCAACATCGAATATAAAAGGTATGGCGGAAACGAATGTTACAGTTTTATCGCAAATGCTAGGTGATACACTTGTCCTTTCCGCTTCAACGATAGATAAATATGATAATTGTCCTACAGATTCATGTTGGGTGGCAATGCCATTTATCATTACAAAATGATTAATTAGTTCTTTACTTACTTATTTATTTATATGTACAATTGGTATAGGTTCACATACCAATCTTAATATAACTCCAGCAAGCACTTTTTGATTAAATAAAATAATCAATAATAAACTCGGAGATAAGATTTATGATAAAACGTACAATAGGGATTCTCATCCCTTTTTTTATTTTTACCAATCTATTAGCACAGCCTAATCCAGATATATATAGAGTCATGTACCTGAAACCAAAATCAGGTAGCAACTCTCAGTTATTGGCAGGAATAAAAGAACATAATAAAAAACATCACAATAAGGGAGTCATGAGAGTGAGAACCTACAGGGTAGTTTCTGGTGAAAAATCTGGTTGGTTGGTGCGAACATATGGACCGATGTCTTGGGCACAAGTAGATGAATTTGTTGCGAATAGCGAATCAAAAGCTCACGTTGATCATGGTGCCAAACACATTAGACCCAATATTGAAGAAACAGTAGGTCCCATGTATTGGACACCTATGGAAGATCTACATTATAACCGAAGTACATCAGATAAGCCTTCAAAGATGACAAGGGTCCAATTCACTCAATTAAATCCTGGTATGAGCGGTGAATACTATGACTTAAGACAGAAGTATAATGAAGTCCACCAAAAAACAAATAGCGATGCTTCATTTTCTATGGGTCATTTGATCCATGGTGGTCAAAGGCATGCAGTCTATGCTACCTTCAGTAGAATGGATAGTTGGAGTGACATGGCTCCTACAGCAAGTACAAGTTTCTCTTCAAGATACAACAAAGTACATGGTAATGGTTCCTGGGATAAGTTTTTAAAACAGGTTTCAAAAACTATCAAAAAGAGTCATGATGAAATGCGAGTCTATATGAAGGATCATAGTACTCGATAATTTTATGGAATAATAACAAGGAGAAAATAATGAAAAAGTTACTCATTATATCATTGGTAGCAATCACTGCTTTGATTGCCCAACCAAGAGAAACATGGAATGTAGGTGAAAGTGTTTATGTCATCTCAACAATTGATCTTGAACCTAACGTTGATGCCCAATATTTAAATCAAATGAGAAGAACATGGGGCAACAATATGGATGTATTTGTTGCAGAAGGTTTAGTTGAAGAATATCATATTTTTCAAAGTGTAAATCAATATGATGGTGATTTCGACTTATTACTTATGGTGAAATACAAGAACCTTGCCATGTTTGATAGCAATAAGAAGAATAATAAGCGATGGGATGATGCACAAGCAAAAGCTCGAAAAAAGCTTTCTCAGGAAAAAACAGATCAAATCACTGCAACATTTCCAAAAATGCGAACCATTTTAGATCAAAAAATGATGCGTGAAATCACTTTTATTAAATAAATAATACAAAAAGAAAGACAACAATTATGATTAAACGATTTATTGGGATACTTATCCCATTATTAACATTTACAACTTTGATTGGTCAGGATTATGTTATGTTTAATACTGGCTATTTGGAATTAAAAGAAGGTCAGCATGTTGCGCTACAAGAAGGTGTAAAAAAACATAATGCTAAATTTCACAGTGGAGAAAATGGCCCAGGTGCATATCTTTGGTATGTTCATACTGGACCAAATGCTGGTCAATATTCATGGTCAGCTGGACCATTAAAATTTTCAGACAATGATTCACAACTTTCTAAAGCTCATATGAAAGATTGGGAATCAAATGTTGCAAAGTATGCTAGAGACCATTCTTGGATGTTTATGATGCGAGATGAGGATATGACCTATAATCCGCAAAATGAAACTGTGGGTGAAAATATTTTAATTAAAAGAATTCCAATAAAAAATGGGCAAAAACATGTTGAAGCAGTTGAAGAGACAGTTACAAAAATTGCTCGAGCACTTAGAAGAACTAGATCAACTACAGCGCGGCGTGTCTATCGAGATGCTTTTCCTAGTGGAAACCAAGAAATTATGTTGGTATATCCCTTTTCAAGTTGGTCGGAGTTTGAAGGAGGTGTAAGAGGATTGCCGGAAGGTTTCCAAGATAGTTATGAGAAGATTTATGGAAAGGGAAGCTTTAGAAAAGAAGTGATGGATGTTTTGTCAAACCATTCTGAAGGTGTAACTCATGAAGTTATGACAATGGTTAAATAATTCTATTGATCAATAATCTAAAAGCCCCGTTATATAGCGGGGCTTTTTAGTTTATAATAAAAACTTTACTTTTTATCTATGAATAACGATCCACAAAGCTTAAAAACTTTATTTCAACTTGATCCGAAAATCACTTTTCTCAATCATGGTTCATACGGGTCCTGCCCAATTCCTGTTTTTAATAATTATCAAAAATGGCAATATATGATTGAGGAACATCCTGTAAAATTTATGCAAGAGGATGTGTATAAATATTTAGACGATTCAAGAGATGCTTTAGGTAAATATATTAATTGTGATAAAAATGATCTCATTTATGTACCTAATCCTACCCATGCAGTTGCAAATGTTATAAATAATGTAAGTCTTAATAAAGGGGATGAAGTTTTAACAACTGATCTTGAATATGGTTCTTGTGATAGGATGTGGTTTTATGAATCTAAAAAGAGAAATTTTTCTTATATAAGAAGTAAAGTCACATTTCCTGTTATAAATAATGAATCATTTTGTAAAGAATTCTGGAGTACTGCTAGTGAAAGAACAAAATATATTTTTATTAGTCAAATTACTAGTAGTACGGGCATGATTTTACCGATACCAGAAATTGTTTTTGAAGCTAAAAGAAGAGGAATCCAGACAATTATTGATGGTGCACATGTTCCAGCTCATATTGATTTAGATATTAAAGAGCTAGATCCTGATTACTATGTTGGGGCCTGTCACAAATGGTTATGTTGCCCTAAAGGGGTTTCATTTTTGTATGTCAAAAAAGAATGCCAAAAAAACATACAACCTCAAATTATGAGCTGGGGTTGGGGTGAAGAGTATGATGAATTCAAAAGTTCAACTCAATTAAATAGTTCGAGCAGATTTATAAATATCTTTCAATGGCAAGGTACTAGAGATATGAGTGCTTTTTTAACTGTACCCACTGCAATTGAATTTCAAAATAAATATGATTGGGAATTAGTACGGGATAGATGCAAAAAGATGATTATAAACGCTCGAGATGAAATAACAGAATTAACCTCTCTTCCTAAAATTTGTCCAGACGATTGGTTAGGTCAAATGGCGACTATTCTTTTCCCGATAGATGATGTTACGAAGTTTAAAAATACTTTATATAATGATTATCAAATAGAAATCCCAACTATGGCTCCAGATAATCATTCTGGGTTTAGAATATCTCTGCAAGGCTACAATTCAGAATTAGATGTAGAATATTTTATCCAAACGCTGAAAAAATTTCTTTAATTATTGTAATGGAAAGGAATTATCAAAAAATGTACTATATAAGAAAATTATCATCATTATGTATCATTATGCTTATTACTAGCTGTTCACCAAGCAAACATAGCACCTCATCATTATTAAAATCTTTACCAGATGTTTCTGCACCAATATTAGATGAGGCGCGCGCAGTTGAATTGGTAAATCTTTCTTTAAAATGTGTTGATAAGAAATTTCCATATAAGATTGGTTATCGTTTTAATAGCCCTGAATGGATCAAACCACATTATGAAGTAACGCCATCTTTTTATGGATGTTGGGATTGGCATTCAGCAGTCCATGGGCACTGGACAATGATAAAAATTTTGAAATTATTTCCTAATATTTCAGTAAAAGATGAGATTCGATCAAAACTACGTAAAAATCTTAGTAAGAAACGGCTAGAAGCTGAATATCGTTTTTTTACTGATAATGATTTTGCCAAAACGTTTGAAAGAACCTACGGTTGGGCTTGGCTAATGAAACTATATAGTGAATTAATAACCTGGGACGATCCAGAGGGACAAAATTGGGCAGAAAATATGCGTCCTTTGGTTTATTTGCTTTCACAAAAAACAATCGATTATCTTCAGATTTTAACTTCACCGCTTAGGCCGGGAACACATGTGAATACTGCATTTTCTTTTTCCTTAATGCATGATTATGCTATGGAAACTAATGATAAGGATTTATTGAACAGTATTAAGAAGTTTAGCAATAAGTATTTTACTAGTGATACGGATTGCCCGACAGGGTATGAACCTTCGGGTACAGATTTCCTTTCACCTTGCCTTGCAGAAGCAGAATCTATGAGTAAAACGATGGAAAAAGATAACTTCTCAAATTGGCTAACGAGATTTTTGCCACCATTAACAGATGATAAGTTTAGTCCTTTGCTATCTCCGCCATTAGTATTAGACCCCAAAGACCCAGGAATTGGTCATCTCATTGGTCTTATGTTTCATAGAGCATGGACCATGAATCAATTGGCTTCCGTTTTACCATCCTCCGATGAACGTGGAGATGTATTTACTCGCCTTGCTGCAATTCATGCGCGAGCAGGATATGATATTATGTTTGATAGTGGGTATGGAGGGGAACATTGGTTGGCAACTTTTGCTGTTTATATGATGTCTGAATCCAATCGTCTTTATTAAGATCAATCCTTAAATGTATAAGAAAAAATAATTATAATCGATAATGCTTAATAATACCTTAACTAAAAGAAAAAGATTATTTTCTATAATAATTATATTTGACTTACTGATATGTCAAAGTGTCAATCCACAATCATGGTGGTCTTTTGACAAAGTTAGTAATAATGTCACAGTTGATCATGTGAGTCAAATAAAAGATGAAATTCATGGAAATTTTCGCATAGTTGACGGTGTTTCAGGTAAGGCAATATTTTTTGACGGCTATACTACGCAAATAAAAAGAAAATCGAATTTAGCACCTGAAATCAAGGATGTATTTACAATTGAAGCATGGATTGCAGTTGCAGCATATCCATGGAATTGGGCACCTATCATTGACTTAAGTCAAGGCATTCTATATGGTTTCGATTTTTCTGTAGGTCCTAGAGGTGAATTAAGACTTGGTGGCGCAGTAAATAGTAGGAGGCATGAATTAATAGTTCCTGCAGGTACTATACCTTTAAATAAATGGGTTCATGTTGCAACTCGTTTTGATGCAAATGGAAAACTTGAAATATTTAAAAATGGTGTTTTGATTGGTGATAAAAATGTTATTAAGCCACCTAAGCTTAGCGGTAGAAACCCAACAAATAAATTACAAATTCCAAAGAATGCGGATTTATTAATTGGAGGAATTAGAAAACCTTCACGTCCAAGTTCATGGGTGCGATTTAAAGGAAACCGTCCTAGCTGGTATTCATTTGATGGAATAATTGATGAAGTAAAAATATATAATAGTTTACTGTCAAATAGTGAAATAATTAAAATGGCTACAGCTTATTCCCCTAATATTTTACCTATTAAATCAAGACAACTTCCTTCGGGGCCTTCAGGCCCTGGGAATTTTGGTGCTTATTATACAAAATTAAATTATTATCCAGAATGGGATGCATTGTGGAGAGTCGGTGATCACCCAGATATTTTAGTTAGATTCGATACATCTCCAGTACGTGTAGTTTTTTGGAGGGGAACACAATATTCACCAGCTTGGGTTACTGATAATAATTTGTGGATGGCAGATCAAAGTGTCGAAGGATATAATGCGGATTATACCTATGAGCATATGAATGATAAAAATAATCATTATTCTAATATAAGAATAATTGAGCAGACTGATGCAAGAGTTGTCGTTCATTGGCGATATGCATTAATTAACGTTGATAATGAGTTTTACAATCTAGATGAAAAACTTGGAGAAGGTGCCTGGGTTGATGAATATTATTATTTTTTTCCAGATGCAATGGGTATAAGAAAAATAACGTGGAAATCAGGAACTCTAGGTAGTCCTATACAATTTCAAGAATCAATACCATTTACTCAGCCTGGGCAACTACAAGGCGATGTAATTAATCCAAAATATGTTACTGTTGGTAACATCGATGGTGAGACTCATACCTTTTCTTACGTTGAAAATCCTAAGCCAAATAAAAAAGTTTTACCAAAAAATTTGACAATACAGATGCACAATTTCAAATCTCAGTATAAGCCTTTTATTATTTTTGAACCAGGTAATCATATGTATTATTTAAAAGATATGGATATTCGGTCATTATCAAGGCCAGGCTCTGTAAATCATTGGCCTGTAGGAAAAGTTTTTTCAGATGGACGAATCACTGAAGCACCAGATCGAACAGCAAGTTTTCTAGGTTTTCCTATTTCAAAACCTAAAATAAATAATGGGCCTAATGACCGAGATTATATTGCTTCTCTTTATGGGATGACGAATATCACCTTTTCTGATTTGTTAGATGTAGCACGTTCATGGACAAAAGCTCCATTGATGAAAATAATAAGGGGTGATTTTGAAAATTTAGGGTATGATCGCTCTGAAAGAGCATACAAGTTAAAATCTTTATCAGCAAAAGAAGCGAGCTTAAGTATACGTTTTGAAGCCAGTTCTTCTAAGCCTGTAAATAATTTGAGTATTATTATTTTAAATTGGAAACATTCAGATATAACTATTATGATAGATGGAAGAAAAAAAAATGCCGGCACATCATTTCGTTATGGACAACGAAAAACTTTGACTGGATCTGATATGATTATATGGTTAGATGTAAAAAGCAAAAAAACATTTGATCTTACAGTAACTCCTAAATAAAAATTATTAGATAAAATAAAGATAAAGTTATTGGTGATTAAATAATTATATTTTTTTATGAAAAATAAATCAATAATTATTACTGGCGGTGCATCGGGTATGGGTGCTGCTTCAGCAAGAAAGTTTGCTGAAGCTGGTGCAAAGGTGATAATTGTAGATATTAACAAGGAACTTGCGATTCAAGTAGCCAAAGATATCAATTCAAGTGAACCCATTATTGGGGATATTGGGGATTCTTCATTTTGTGATCAGGTAGCTAAAACAACGATTGAAAGATATAGAAAAATTGATGTATTGGTTAACTGTGCAGGTACTATTTTTAGAGCTAATGCTGAAAATACATCTGATCAAGATTGGCATAGAGTAATGTCCACAAATGTTAATGGATTATTTTTTATGTCTAGATCTGTTATAAAACCCATGGCTGAAAATAAGAAAGGTGTAATCATTAATTTTGGTTCAATATGGGGTTCAGTAGGTTCCCCTGGTGTAGTTGCCTATTGTGCCTCAAAAGGTGCAGTGCATCAAATAACCAGAGCAATGGCTCTAGATCATGCAAAGGAGGGTATTCGTATCAATGCTGTTTGTCCAGGGGAAGTAAACACTCCAATGCTTTCAACTGGAAGGGAATCTCCACCAACAAAAGAAGATCTGCAAAAACTTGCAGATGAGACAATACCCGTTTCTCGTTTGGCTGAACCTGAAGAAATAGCAAACATCGTGTTTTTTTTGGCTTCTGATAAAGCTAGCTATATGACAGGCTCAATGGTAACTGTTGACGGCGGATTTACATCCCGTTAAATAAATGGATTATAGAATTCTAGGACGTTCAGGTGTAAAGGTTTCGCCTTTAGGCCTAGGTACAGATAATTTTGCCAACCCAACTTCAACTAAAGAATCTATCCAAATTATTGATAGTGCAATTGGCGCAGGAATTAATTTTATTGATACGGCAAACACATATGCTAAAGGTGAATCCGAATGTATTATTGGTAAAGCACTCAAAGATAATGGATATAGGAGTAAGGTTCTTATCGCAACTAAAGTCCATTACCGGGTTGGAGAAGGACCAAATGATGAAGGTAATACCCGGCTACACATAATTAAGGCATGTGAAGATTCATTAAAACGTTTACAGACTGATTATATTGATTTATACCAACTGCATAGACCCTCATTTGAGATACCACTAGATGAAACATTAGGAGCTCTTTCAGATTTAGTAACGCAAGGGAAAGTGAGATATATTGGTAGTTCAACCTCACCTGCATGGAAAATAATGGAAGCTTTACATATCAGTGAGCTGCGTAAATATCCATACTTTATTTCTGAACAGTCACCATATAATCTGCTTGATCGCAGAGTCGAGAATGAATTGATCCCATTTTGTGATTATAACAATTTAGCAATGATTGCATGGTCCCCATTAGCGATGGGATTATTGGCAGGTAGATATAATAATGCAAAAACAATGCCGAAAAACTCTAGAGGTAATTTAAGAAAGGGTATCTACTCTGAAAGAATTACAGAAGCTGGAATATCTGTTGGGAAGGAATTTGTTAAGCTGGCAGAAAAAAATAGTTTGAAACCAGTTCAATTAGCGACTTTGTGGGCAAAAGATCAACCTGGTGTAACCTTGCCACTAATTGGTCCGAAAACATTGGAACAACTAAACGATTATTTACCCGTAATGGATATGAAACTCAAAAAATCATTAATCAAAAAATGTGATCTTTTGGTTCCACCAGGAAGTGCTAAGGCCAATTTTCATAACTCAGCAACTTGGATGAAAATGCGATTAGATTGGTAAAACATTTAATTATTTTTTATATAAAAAAAGTCGATAGGATTTAAACTTTGCAAAATTCTCTCCTGTTAGTTCATTAGATAACCAAACTTTTTTTATTTTTTCAAGTCTATTACGATATTTCCACTTTATAAATTTTATCAATTTTGGATATTTATATTTCATATAACTATGTGACATATCAGATATTGGGATTGCGACTTCATTTAAAAATTGATTTAAGAAATCCCAGGTAGGTGCTGTCTCTAAAGTTATATCAATGTCAGTTTTTTTGATTAAGTCAGTTGTTTCAATTTCATTTTCAAAAAGATCCAAACGATGTCCACCTCGCATTGGACTAACGCCAGAAACATTTTTATGGAAAACATCACAAATCAATAGATAACCATTTTTATCTAATATAGATAAAATTTTATCAATTGATTTTATCAAGTGAACATATTGAAAACTTTCACTAAATAATATTAGATCATAATTATTTGATATATTTAGATCTTCAAATTTTGTAATGTGTATTTTTGAAGAAGCATCAAGTTTCTGTTGAACTTTTTCTGCTAAAAATTCACTTGGTATAACACAGTCAACTTGATAGCCTAGTGAAACCATTTTTTTTGCTAAACTTCCTGACCCACTACCCACATCTAATATTTTTTTAACTCCTTCGGGAATATTATCGATGATTAATTGTGAATGTCGATCTTGAGCTTCAGAAAAATTAAGAGCAGTTGCTGTTCTATCATTTGGCCAATATCCATAGTGGAGCTCTTCAGTATCCATAAAAAATTTTCCAATAAGTAGACCGGCATCAAGTCCTATAACTTTTGAATTAAATTTATCTTTCATTATGGTGTCAAAAAGTTTCTATTTCATTTCTGGTTCTAGATCGACACCTAAGCCATCTGCAATTCGATTGATATAATTAAAATATCCAACAACCTGTGCCGCATCACTAATAGCTTCTTGTGAAAAGCCAAATTTTTCTAATGTATTTATATCATTCTTTATCATTTTACCTGGTGTTTTTGTTAGTTTTTCTGCCCAATTGCAAAGCGCTTTATCTGATTCTGAAAGATTTGTTGATTTCCAATCATGTTTCAAGTGTTCAGCTTTTTTTTCATCTTTGACTTCATCCCGGAAGTCATTTCCATGAGCCTCTGTTCAGTAATGACATTGATTAACTTGAGATACAACTGTGGCCATCATTTCACGTTGTGCGCGCGATAGATCTGATGATCCATGCATAATAGTTGAATACATATTCATAGCATCTCGAAGTGCTTTGGGACTACGGCTCATAATTTTAAGGATATTATAAACACGACCGGCGCGTTTTATACCTTTTTCATATTCCGATTTTAATGTTCCATCCGCATCTTCAAAATCAATCAATTTGATAAAGGCCATTTATTCCTCCAGTAAGTGGTAGTCTTTTTCCATTCTGGCATCATAGTCAAATCCATCTTTTTTACCTTGATATCTACCTATTAAGTATAGCAATGTTCCAGCTGTTAATCCCCCAAAGGTAAAAAATATTGTTTCCTTTATAATACCTAAAATAAAAACAACCATAGTTATTACAGAAATGCTTCCAATAATATATATAACCCAAATAGGTAATTTTACCTTAGCTGAATCATATAAGCGACGGTTTTTATGGGGGAGAGCTATTAGAGCAATGCCTTGCAATGTATAAATACCAAAAATACCAATCAATCCAGCATTCATTAAAAATTGTGATGATTGATACCAAATCAATAAGACACAGATAATCGCACTGATGATCAAACTGATATAAGGAGTTTTCCATTTTGGATGT
>ENA-UPTF01001440-UPTF01001440.1-marine-metagenome-genome-assembly--contig:-NODE-1440-length-14902-cov-2.945497_pt1 | contig 14902 bp, 13 predicted proteins | sample MGYA00238166_ERZ767019 | MGnify/ENA primary metagenome ERZ767019 (study PRJEB28930, sample SAMN06266391) | marine metagenome | isolation source: Sea water from 250 m depth | place: Atlantic Ocean...
ACAAACTCCTGCAAATCATTATGGTTAGCTCGTAGAGCGTCAATCACGTTTATCGATGGGCCTTTTTCAGAATACATATTAAGCACGACGATAGGTGAATAGGTGACACATACTGCTAGCGGAAGGAATAGAATTTAAATTCTAGGAGTGATTGCATGAGCATTTCGATTGACAACCCACCAACAATTGCTTGGACGGGTGAAGAAATAGAGATAATTGATCAGACATTGTTGCCAGACGAGTTGAAAGTAATACGACTCAAAACAGTCGATCAAGTAGTCGACGCTATTAAAAGGTTGGCTATCCGAGGGGCACCAGCTATCGGCGCATGTGGAGCATATGGAGTTGTTGTAGCAATTGATCGAATTGCAGCTGACGAAGTTTATGAGGTCATTTCTAAGATGAACGAAGCCGCTGTAACAATAGGAGAAACGAGGCCTACAGCCGTGAATCTTTCCTATGCAGTTGAGAGGGTGCAAAAGACCGCTTCAGAGGGAAAGTCAAAAGAAGAAATCCGTGAGCTTGCACTGAACGAAGCAAATAAAATTTTTGCTGAAGATCGTGATGCTTGCGATTCAATTGGTCAGTACGGAGCTGAAGAATTGTCCGCTTATACAAATCTGATGACTCACTGCAATGCAGGTCGACTTGCTACAACAGGTATAGGCACAGCTCTGGGCGTCATTTACGGCAAGGCGTTAGCGGGACAACCGGTGGAAGTTTTTGCTTCTGAGACCAGACCTTTACTCCAAGGAGCACGGCTCACTGCATGGGAGCTGTCTAACGCTGGAATAGCTGTAACTGTTATTCCAGATTCCTCGGCATGTTCTCTTATGACATCAGGCCGTGTCGACGCTGTAGTTGTAGGAGCCGACCGTATAGCTACAAATGGAGACGCAGCAAACAAGATTGGCACCTTCACACATGCTGTTTCGGCTCATAACGCGGGAATCCCTTTTTATGTCGCTGCCCCTACAACCACTTTTGATCCAGAAACATCAAACGGTCAAGACATAAAAATTGAACAGCGGGATCCTGATGAAATTCGAGGAGTTGAAAAGTCAAATGTACCAACTAAAGGTGTTGAGATATGGAATCCGGCCTTTGACGTAACACCAGCGGAACTGATCACTGGGATAATCACCGAATACGGGGTCCTGAGAAGCGATTATTCCAAATCGATAGAAGACTTACTATCGAAAGCATCTTTGTAGGGTAAAACGATGGGAAAAGCAGAAAAGAAAAATACTTCTAATAGTCCAGCTGATCCAGTCGAAGCATGTGCCCATTTCAGCAGGCTAATTGGTGCTGATTCAAACTTGGTTTTGCATGGCGGCGGCAATTCATCAGTTAAGGCTGTGCGTCCCGACATTACAGGTGAAGATCGTGAAGCCATATTTGTAAAAGGATCGGGATGGGATATGGGAAGCCTTGAAGTGCCCGGTCTTACTCCTTTAGATCTTCCTAGACTTACGCAACTTCTAGAGCTTGGAGAGTTGAGTGATGTAGATATGATGCGTGAGTTGTCTGCAGCGAAACTAGATCCAGGGTCCCCAAACCCTTCTGTAGAGACCTTACTTCATGCATTTATTCCTTTTAGAGCTGTACAACATTCACACGCTGATGTAATTGTTACCCTCACAAATTTGGCGGGCATGAACACTCCTGATGAAGTTGTAAGAGACATATTTGGTGATGAAGTAATTGTTATTCCATATGTAATGCCGGGGTTTGATTTGGCTCAAGAAGTCAGAGAAAACTGGACATCACAATTTCATGATGGGACACAAGGCATGGTTCTTTTGAATCATGGTCTTTTTACTTTCGGAAATGATTCGCAAACTGCTTATGAAATGCACATGCAATTGATCAAAAAAGCCGAAACTTGGTTGGAAAAAGAAGCACCTGTCGACTCTCAAAAAGAAAATTCATTGCCAGCGGAAATTCTCCTAACTGATTTAGCACGATTGCGTTATCAGATGTCGAATGTTGCTGGGAAACCGATGATTGTTAGAAGGCACACAGATGATTCTGTTGCAGGATTTTTACAACGAGAAGACTGTAAGGATCTTGCTCGCAGAGGACCTTTGACACCCGATCACATAATCCGCACAAAACGTTTGCCGATGATGGGCAGTAATGAGGATTCACTAGATCAATATGTAGAGGAATATAAGTCTTACGTTGAAGAATTCCGACATAGGATTAGGACTGAGTTCACCGAGATAGATCCAGCTCCGCGCATAGTATTGGATCCTGAAATTGGAATGCTCACAGCAGGTTTTACTGCAACTGATGCGCAAATTGCAGCTGATATCTACCATCACACAATCCCTGTTCTTACTAGAGCTGAAGATCACCTTGGTGGTTATAAAGCGCTCTCGGCTGAAGAGTTATTCGATGTTGAATACTGGGATTTAGAACAGGCAAAGTTGCGCAAAACTGGAACCCCCCCTGAACTTAATGGAACAGTGGCGCTTGTTACAGGTGCTGCATCTGGAATCGGCAAGGCATGCGCAGAAGAATTAAAAGGTCGAGGAAGTGCTGTTATTGGACTCGATCTTAGTCCTGAGATTGAAAAGGTTTTCTCCGGTGACAACTGGATTGGAATAGAAGCTGACGTTACAAAAACTGAGGAGGTTGCATCTGCAATAAAGACAGGAGTTGAAAGATTTGGCGGTCTGGATATAGCAGTCGTAGCAGCTGGTATTTTCGGAGAATCATCGCCCATTGAAGATCTTGCTGCAGAAGAATGGCGAAGAGTGATGTCGGTAAATGTTGACTCAGTTCAATCACTATTCGGTCATATAGGTCCTCTTTTGGCTCTTTCACCTGTAGGAGGAAGAGTCGTGGTAATAGGTTCTAAAAATGTTCCAGCTCCAGGCAAAGGAGCAGCTGCATATTCAGCCTCGAAAGCCGCCTTGCAACAATTATGCAGAGTGGCAGCTTTGGAATGGGCACCTAATAAAACACGGGTAAATCTAGTTCATCCGGATGCGGTTTTTGACACAGGCCTATGGAGTGAAGAGCTTATTACGGAAAGGGCTTCAAATTATGGAATAAGCCCTGAAGAATACAAGAAAAGGAACCTTCTTTCCGTTGAAGTCACGTCAAAAGCAGTAGCACGTTCAGCGATTTCACTTTGCACAGATGATTTTTCTACAACAACTGGTGCTTCTGTTCCCACTGATGGCGGAAGTGACAGAGTCATCTGAAAATAAAATTTGTGGGGGGGTGCGCGAAACTGTCACACCCATGAACCTATGCTTTAGTCATGAGGTCAAATATGGTCAAGTTTCTGCTCGGCGGATTTTCCTTGCTCATCATCAGCGCGTGTGGAGGCGGAGACGAAGAGCCTGTTCTGGTGCCAGCTACCATGGCTCCGACTACGACTCTTGTGGATCTGTCGACCACGGTCCCTATGACAACGACTTCTTATGCTACGCCAGCAACTATTGTGCCAGTTGTCATCGAAACTACGACAACAACGGTAGTGATTGAGATGGAGGAAACAGAATCTGAACTAGTTGAATCAGTAACGGTGGCTGCCGGAGATTCTTTATCGGAGATTGCAAAAGCTAATGGAACTACAGCTGAAAAACTTGCGAGAATTAACGACATTTGTAATGTGAACTCAATCTATGTGGGGCAAGTGATACTTCTCAATGACCCCGAGCCGGAAGTCGAGACCGATGCAGTAGAAGAATCGCTTAGAACTGTCATGGTCGAATCAGGGGATTCGCTGTCAAAAATAGCAAAGCGAGAGGGTGTTACGGTTGATGAAATTATGTCCCTGAATAACATCAGCGACCCTAATCTTCTTTTCGTGGGGCAAAAGTTGACAATAAGTGGTGAAGCTTCTCCTGAGCCTCAAGAAGAAGATTCAGTTTGTTAATTGAAAAGTAAGCCTCCCATCTATTAAACCTCTAAGTTTATTAGGTGACTGTTAATCTTTCTGAGTTTGATCAGAGTTGTTTGGATGGACAAGAAGGTCCTGCTGCGACTTCGGCAATGAGAGTAATAGTGCGTTTAGCCGAAGCTATGAAAGCCACAGAGCTTCTAGATGTGACTTCAGCACATATTGATTCATGTCTTTATCACGGCCCGGCAGTTTTGGATTTTGCGAAGTGGTTAGAAGATCAAGGAGCCAAAGTAACAATTCCCACAACTTTGAATGTTTCCTCACTTGACCTGATACATCCAGACTTATATCGCGGGGATGAAGATTGGGGTGTTCAGGCAAGGCTGTTAATGGACTGTTACGAACGAATGGGGTGTAAACCGACTTGGACATGCGCCCCTTACCAACTAGAAGAGCGACCCAAGTTTGGAGAACAAGTGGCTTGGGCTGAGTCGAATGCAATAGTTTTTGCGAATTCTGTTTTAGGTGCCCGCACACACAGATATGGAGATTTTATTGATATTTGTGCGGCAATTTGTGGCAGAGCTCCAGCAGCGGGACTTCATTTGGACGAGAACCGTAAAGGCGACATTTTGTTCCGAGTCGATGGATTGAACGACTCATTACTGGATCGTGATGTTTTTTATCCGGTTTTAGGACATCTGGTTGGCAAGAATTCAGGTAATGGTATTCCTGTTATTCAAGGTTTACCCGATGGGGTGAGTGAAGACCGTTTGAAAGCATTGGGAGCTGCAGCTGCGTCATCTGGATCCGTGGGCATGTTTCATGCAGTAGGAAGCACCCCGGAAGCGTTAACCACTGAAGAAGCATTTTCAGGATCGGACCCAACTGATGTGATAGATGTGACACCCGAAAAAATAATCGCAGCACGAGACGAGTTGAGCACTGCATCAGATTCCAGAATAGGGGCCGTGAGTCTTGGGACTCCTCATTACTCAGTTCAGGAAATTAAGAAACTGTTCGAACTTTTTGATAGTGAGTCTGTTAATCCTGAAGTCAACTTTTATGTCTCTACAGGTAGAGATGTTCTAGCGGAAGCTTCTTTACGAGGTTTCGTAAAACCTTTGGAAGATGCAGGGGTTATTTTCGTTACAGATACGTGCACCTACATAACACCCATTATGGAAGCTGTGACTCTACCGGTGATGACTGATTCAGCTAAATGGGCGTATTACGCTCCCGGTAATTTAGGGGTTGAAGTTATTTTCGGGGCTGTTGAAGACTGCGTAGCTTCAGGCATTTCAGGGGACTTATCTGTTGACAGTAAAATTTGGGTTGATGGTTGACCATGATTTTTTTAGTTCGAGGAAAAGCGAATGGAGAAGTCTTAAAACTGGATGAGCCACTTAGTTTTTGGGGGGGAGTTGACCCTGAAACAGGTGAGATCATTGATTTGAGGCACCCACAAGGTGGAATGTCAGTAAAAGGAAAAGTTTTAATGATGCCTTTCGGAAGAGGGTCGAGTAGTGGAAGTTCAGTCATAGCCGAAGGAATTCGTTCAGGTTCCGGTCCCGCAGGAATAATAATGATGGAAGCTGATGAAATAATTGCCCTGGGTTCAATTGTTGCTGACGAAATTTATGGAAAAGCTATGCCAGTGATTGTTGTTGAGAAAAGTGAATATGAAACATATTCAACAGGAGATCAGGTGGTGATCTCAGAAGATGGAATCACTTTAAGTTGATTCGTCTTCAGAAACCCAATCTTCTATAGCGACTCCCAACCCATCAGCAAGTCTGTTTGCGTAAGCGTAGTAGGCCGTAACTTCAACAATGTCGAGAACATCTCGGTCACTAAAATTCACTTCACGAAGTTTATTAACATCTTCTATTTCCATGTTTTTAGGTTCATTCGTAAGCTTCACTGCAAAATTCAACATAGTTTTACGAGAATCTGACAATTGGGAGGTTGTCCAATCTTCTTCAATTTGTTCTAGTAGGTTGTCATCTTTTAGCAGGTTGCGCAGACCGCGCTTATGATGAAACACTCAATAGTGGCAATGGTTTTCCAAACTAACCACGAATGCTATTAGCTCTCTTTCAACTTTTCGTAAAGAAGCAGTTCCGGACATGGCGGACGAGTACACGGCATTATGTGCGTACATGCTTCTGGGATTGATCGAATGAACCGCCATGATGTGATCCACACGACCATTTTCTTGATCTTTTACGTTCTCAAGTAAATCATTTAGAGAACTATCCTTGTTCCAATCTGCTTGCGGAACGGTCTCTATCCAAGCCGGATCCTTCATCATTTAATTCCTTTGCATGCATATTTTTTTAGATTGTCGTATAAGACAGTAGCTTCTTCGAGAATAGGTAAAAATTTTTCAGGTAATGGCTCTCTGTTGGGTTCTTTGTTCGAAAAACCAGATGATTCGTGAGTGTTTTTGTACCAGTGTCTGGCCCAAACACCATCTTCAGGTTTTTCTCCAGGTTTCCAAGAAAGCATCGAAGCATCAAAAGTAATTTCAAGGTGTTGACACAATTCTTTCAAAATTGCCTCTGGTTTCATAAGTAAGTTGGCAGAGTCAACAACTACTGGAGTCTCACCAGATTCCAAGATTTTGTTTAAGAGAAAATTTTGAATATCTAAACCTATATCTGAGACTTTAAGGTCGGGGACATTTTTTGCATGTGAACGAATTACGAGACTTGGTTCTCTTATCAGCAAAATATTTGAACATTTATCTAAAAATGAAAGATCTATTTCTACTAGGTGGTGACACATTTGTTTGAAGAAAACAACCGGAGTTTCGTAGTCACCCTCTATGACATTTTGAATGACTTGCTCTGAATACTGATCCTGCGAATCTAGAACTTCTTGGTATCCAGGATGCTCACGTCCACTCACCCTTAGGTAATGGGCGTAAAAAGGTTCATCAATCACGGTTGTATCTACTCGCTCCCTAAAGGAGTACATTAAAGCCGTTGAAATATTTCTAGGGCCTGACCAACAGTTGATCCTCAAAGTCATTTTGACACTTCGGCGTTAACAGCTTCCTTATATAGGCTCTGCAAAAGCGTAGTTGTGTTTCCGATTTTTCCGTCCGCGATCTTTCTTCCATCAACCTGTGTGACAGGCGTCAAACCACCAAAAGTTCCTGTAACGAATGCTTCATCCGCAGAATATACATCTGTTAAGGAAAAAGGTTTTTCGAAGGCTTTCATTCCGTTGTTTCTAGCTATTTCAATAACGAGTTCTCTCGTTATACCATTCAGACAATATTCTCCTGTGGAGGTCCAAACTTCTTCATTTTTAATTATGAAAAAATTTGTTGCATTACACGTAGCGACTGCACCAGTTGGGTCAAGCATTAAAGCCTCATCAGCTCCTGCTTCGATGGCTTGTATGAGGGCTATCACCTCGTGCAGTTTCGAATGGCAATTTAACCTTTGATCCAGTGTGTCAGGTGGAGGACGCCGAACGGTCACTGTAAAGAGTGTAATTCCTTCCTGGCTTACAGAAGGGTCAGCGACTTTATGTTCAGCGATTATCACAATATTAGGACCACCTATAACATTTGAAGGATGTTGAGAAGGAGTCTTTTTGTTACCTCTAGTAATCATTACGCGGATATGCACATCATCTGTCATTTCATTAATTTCAACAGTTTCAAGGAGGGCATTTATCAACTCTTCTTTATTTAATCCAATGTCTAAATGAATTGCTGAAGCGCCAGCAAAGAGTCTGTCTAGATGCTTATCTAAAAAGGCGATTTTTCCATTGTGAAGCCTTAAACCCTCCCAAATACCGTCACCAACCAGAAAACCACTGTCAAAGACTGAAATTTGCGCGTTTTCTCTACTGTGAAAATCTCCATTGATGTAGATTTTCACATTTTCATTTCGCGGATCGACTACTGCTGAATGAGTACTTTTAGTCATGACTGGTCAGCGTACCTCCCTAAACTGCTACGGTGCTTACAAGTCTAAAAAATGAAAAACCTTTTAGTTCAAAGACAGTGTTTTATTTTGATTTGTTCACAAGGTAAATAAAGGGAGGAAAAGTGGCTGACGGGGAAACAATAATTTCTCTAGAAAACGTTTTTAAAATATTTGGGCCGAATCCTCGGGGAAGAGCTTTTGATTTAGCTAAATCTGGTGTTCATAAAGACGACGTCCAAAAGCAGTCTGGACACGTTGTGGGTTTAACCGATGTTTCTTTCTCTGTGAACAAAGGTGAAATATTTGTGGTGATGGGCTTGTCAGGCTCTGGGAAATCAACCGCGATACGTACAGTAAATAAACTTCATGATGTCACAAGTGGGAAAGTGATGGTAGAGGGTACGGATGTGCAGGAATTGAGCGGATCTGCACTGCAGGAATTTAGACGTGAAAAAATGGGAATGGTATTCCAACATTTTGCCCTGTTTCCACACAGAAATGTAATTGATAACACAGGCTATGGTCTAAAAGTACAAGGTGTAGAGAAAAAACAACGAAATGAAGCCGCCATGAAGGCTCTTTCACTTGTGGGTCTAGAAGCATACGCGTTCAATGCCACTAGAGAGCTCTCCGGTGGAATGCAGCAGCGGGTGGGACTAGCTCGTGCTTTGTGTAGCGATCCAGACATACTTCTCATGGACGAAGCATTTAGCGCTCTAGATCCGCTGATACGTCGTCAAATGCAAGATGAGCTTATGTTGATTCAGAGTGAACTTCATAAAACGATCTTGTTTATTACCCATGACTTAAATGAAGCTCTAAGAATAGGTGATCGGGTCTGCATACTTAGAGATGGTTATGTTGTTCAAATTGGTACTGCAGAAGAAATTCTCACCCAGCCGGCCGATGCTTATGTGGCCGAGTTTGTTCAGGACGTAGATCAGGGAAGAGTGATTGATGTTGAATCAGTCATGGAAGCGCCAGCAATAGTTGATTCTAATTCAACTCTTGTGGAAGCCATTAATTCACTCGGAGAACGTCAAGGAGGGTTTTGTTGTGATCAGGATGGAAAGCCCGTATCTCTTTTACACCTAGCAGATGCAAGTTCTGCTTTAGCCCAAGGTTCAACTGATCTAAAAGATGTACTCAGAACTGACTTTGAAAGAACCACAGCGGAAGCGACATTTAACACAAACTATGCAGCCGCCGGAAGAGGATTGCCAATTGCAGTTGTTGATGAAACAGGACGTTTAATAGGCGAACTTGAACCTCGTGAGATCATGGAAGAGATGGGACGCGTGGAGCAACTAATTGACGGGTTCGACAGGGAGGTGTTCCTATGATGCAAATTTTCGGACAAATACGTTTCGAGAAAGCGGGTACTGGAGAATCAGTAAGCATATTTGACACTGCGATTCTGGATGAGTGGAGAATTCCTTTCGGCTATTGGTTTGATCAGATGGTCGACTGGATGGATTTGAACGCGGGATGGGTTCTGGACACGATTAAATGGCCTTTCGATTTTTTGCTTGATAATTTCGTCAATTCCTTTCTCCTCACAGTTTCTTGGTTCTGGGTTGTTCTTTTTACGGTTGTTTTCGGAGCTCTTTACCGTACTCCTAGAATTGGAATTCAATCAGGTTTTGCACTTGCACTGTGTGGATTGCTCGGCCAAGCGTACTGGCTAGACACCATGAGAACTGTTGGAATGGTTATAGTTTCCGTTGCTCTTTGCGCCCTTATTGGAATTCCATTAGGTGTACTTTGTGCACGACAAGACGGAGTGTGGAACGTAGTTAGACCGGTGATGGATGCTATGCAGGTCATTCACTCATTTACCTACATGGTTCCTTTTGTGTTTTTCTTCAGTATTGGTGTTGTGCCCGCGACTATGGTGACGATGATTTATGCTCTGCCTCCGTTAGTCCGTTTGACTAATCTTGGCATCAGACAAGTGCCTGAAGATGTCGTTGAGGCGAGTCGCGCATACGGAGCCCCTGAATCAAGAGTTTTGGTTGATGTCCAACTTCCATTAGCGAGACCAGCGATCATGACAGGATTGAATCAATGCTTGATGCTGTCAATAGCAATGGTTGGTATCGCAGCAATTATGGGTGCATCAGGACTAGGGCTTCAGGTGTTCAGAGCGGTCCAGAACCTTGATGTGGGACTAGGTTTTTCAGCAGGTTTTGCTCTATTTCTAGTTTCAGTTGTACTTGATAGACTCTCACAACCTGAGGGTGATAATCGCAGACTCTTTGAGCGTATTACAGGTGCCGTAAGGGCTCGTAGAAGTACAGATGAAGAGATACTGAGTGAGTTAGCTGAACGGGTTAAAGATAAAGAAACAACAGAAGTTGAATGGAATACTCCTGCAACACCAAATGAACGTACAGGTCTACTTGCCGCTGGTGTCGGCGGAGTTGTTGCCTTAGTTTCGTTATTTTTGACCTGGGGTAGCGATGCAGGTTTAATAGCTGGCCATTCTCGTGCAGCCGATCTCGACCTTACAGGTCAATCATTTAATGGATTTGCTGCTTCAGGAGGAAACTGGTTCGGATTTTTCGTTTTTGGTGCAGCGTGTTTGATGATTGCTGCTTCAATTACAACCATTAGAAATCCAGGCTCAATATCTAAATGGATGGGCGCTCACGGTGCAGTAATAGCATCTTTCGTGATTTTGATTTCTTCTCTTACTTACTTAATTGCAAATACAGCACAAGAAACAGTCAGCTACTCTCATGGGATAGGGCTTTATGTATCAGTAGCTGGAGGAGCCATAGGCATTTTAGGTTCCCTTTTCGCTCTGCAAACCGCTCCGCTATCGCCACACAGACCGTTAACAATTTCTATTGCATGGGGTCGAGTATTAGCGGGTGTAACAGCTCTTATCCTGGTATTAATAGGCTCGATTTCTGGATGGACTTTCGATGAACGAGGAGCTAAGGATTTGCCACCAGAGGCTCAAGCGGAAATTAATATTCTCCGTGAAGAGGTTGAATTGTCACCAGCGTTAGTTGCGATCAACAATTCAAAGATCAGTTCCTTAATAAACAAGTACCGCATGACCGTGGAGACTATTAATGATGGTATAACTCCAAATGGTGCGGGACTTTCTTATTTGGCTATACCACTTGTAATAATTGGCCTTCTGACTTTATTGCCAGCGGTCGGAGTTTTTGGCTTCAATGAGCATATGCGCTGGCGTTGGAGTGTCATCACTGCAGGCATAGGGGCAGGCATATCAATAATTGGACTTGGTTGGATTATAAGTTTGGCCAGAGTTTCAGATCTGCAAATAGTCACAGGAGCAGGAGCTTTCTTAACTGCTCTGGGTGGAGCGTCTTTAGCATTATCATCACGTTCAATTTTGAACGAATTTAATAGGAAAAAAGTATACGAAAACCCAAACATCGGGCAGAATGTTTAATCTGAACTTTTAAGAGGCAAGAATGTCAAAGATAGTGAAAAAAAGATCTAAATCACGCGTATCGGGCGTAGACAGATTTTTGAACTTTGTTCGTTTTCTTATGGCAACATTGATAGTTTTAGGGGTTGTCGCGTTCATTTCACAGCAAATATGGCCGAATAACCCATTTGCAGAGTGGAGAAATCCTGATGCTCGTGGCCTTACAGGTGATCAATTTAAAGGCCTGGTGGTTTCCGGTCTGTCGCAAGGAGCGATGTATGGGCTAATTGCCTTGGGTTATTCAATGGTTTACGGAGTTTTAGGTTTCATAAATTTCGCTCATGGAGAAGTTTTCATGGTGGGAACTATGTCAGGTTGGATCACATCTGAGAAATTAAACGATGCTGGTCTGTGGGAAAGTAATTTTATTTTGTCACTCTTCTTGATCATTTTTGTAGCGATTACTACCTCCACTGTGACAGCGATAATTACAGAAAGAATCGCTTATAGGCCTTTGCGTAGTTCGCCGCGGTTGATTCCTTTAATCACTTCGATAGGTGTTTCCTTTTTTATCCAAAATGCTGTATTAGGACTGTTTGGGCCAGCGAGTAAGGGGTATCCCCGTCTTCCTGAATGGCTATCTAAGCAAAGATCGATTTTTACTGTTGAGATAGCTGGAACAAAGATTCTTGTAATGGTTGTAGCGGGACTTTCAATGGCAGCTCTTTGGTATCTGGTTGAAAGAACTCAAACAGGTAGAGCAATGAGAGCAGTTGCCGAGGATAAAGAGATTGCCTCACTTATGGGGATAAATGTGAATCGAACAATTGTCATTACGTTTGGTGTTGGTGGGGCAATGGCTGGGGTTGGTGGAATCCTTTGGGGTCTGCTATTCAGAAGTGTCACTCATATGACAGGTTTCTTGCCTGGAATTAAAGCATTTACCGCTGCCGTGGTTGGAGGTATTGGAAACATGGGTGGAGCGATGGCTGGCGGCGTTTTTTTAGGATCAGCAGAATCTATAGCTCCTATGGTCATATTGGAACCACTTGGGGTCCCAGGCGTAAGCCAATTAAAGGACGCTGTAGCCTTTACCGTTCTCGTGCTTGTTTTACTATTTAAACCGTCAGGACTCTTTGGAGAGAAGCTTTCACAAGAGGATCGTGCATGATGACTGCTACTTTGGGATCTAGGAAACTGTTTGACCAGAATTGGAAACGTATTTTATTTTGGGGCGGCATATGCGCGTTGTCTCAGGTTTTTATTTGTTTAGTTGGTCTTCCATCTGAACTGAACAGACGAATACTGATTGAGTCAACTCTTAGCCTCGGATATCTTTTTATACTTTGGATTCCTTTGGTGTTTGGTTACATAGTTTCCAAAATGGTCGAATTGGAAGGTATAGAGAACCCTAAACCGGGTGCTGCTGATTTGTTGTCTGGAGCTTTAACGGGGCTCTTGGGGAGTTTAAGTCTTGTGTTGCTCATGTTGGGTATCGAAAATCTTGATATGAGGGACCCTCTGATCAACTGGAATCCAAAACTATTCAGGTTGCTTACTTTTGAAAATAGTATTGCTTTCGGAAGCTTGGTTTGGATTGCAGTAGGCGTAGGGCTCGGCACTATTGGAGCTTCTTTACACCAGATGTCAAGCCAAATCCGAAAAATGTTTACTTATGCGATATTCGGTCTTTTTTCTTTCGCGGTTTTAGAAGATGTCATAGATGACCTTTCAGAAGGTTTCCGACTGGAGTGGTTGAGTGACATGATCTATGCGAAAAAGGGCGGTATGACAGTCACTTCAACGATTGTTCTTGCTGTCTTGCTGGCCTTGTTGCCATTGATCGTTCGGGGTAAATTCAAAACGACAGTAGCTCGTTATCGTTCAGATGCAACTCCAGATGCTCAAAGACGGAACTCTGCAATTTTATTTTCTATTATTGCAGTTTTAGTTATTGTGCTTCCATGGTTTTTAGGTGGAATCATCAACGAGCTTTTAGCGAATGTTGGACTCTTCTTGTTGCTTGCATTGGGTCTAAATATCGTTGTTGGCCTTGCAGGTCTTTTGGACCTTGGATACGTGGCTTTCTTTGCTGTGGGAGGTTACACAACCGCAGTTTTCACTTCGCCTAATTCGCCGTGGTTTTCCCCTGAAACTCATTTCGGTATCTCACTGTTGGTTGTTGTGGTAATGGCGACTTTAGCCGGCCTTCTGATAGGTGCCCCCGTTATTCGAATGAGGGGAGACTATTTAGCAATCGTTACTTTAGGGTTTGGTGAAATTATAAGACTTCTTTTCCTATCTGACTGGCTGAAGCCTTATTTAGGTGGATCACAAGGTATTACCAACATCCCTGCAATAGACCTGGGACCTTGGGAAGTCAGAGGAGCGGATCCCAGATCCGTTTTCTACATGGTTCTCGCTTTTTGCGTTCTCGCTATATACGTCTCATGGAGACTCCAAGGGTCCCGTTTAGGTCGAGCGTGGATGGCCATAAGAGAAGATGAGAGCGTTGCTGAAGTAATGGGAATAAATACGGTTAATTCCAAATTGATGGCTTTCGTGGTCGGAGCTGTTTTGGCTTCATTCAGTGGGGCTGTTTTGGCGGCCAAAGTCGGATCTGTTTTCCCTAAGAGCTTCGAGATTCTCGTATCAATCATAATTCTTGTAGTTGTGATAGTGGGAGGCATGGGCAGCATTACCGGAGTAATGGTTGGTTCATTGGTGCTGATAGGAATACTTGGAGGGCCGCGACAGCCAGGGCTTCTTCAAGAGTTTCAGAATTATAAATTGTTAATCTATGGAGCATTACTTGTATTTATGATGCTCAAACGTCCTGAGGGTCTTGTACCTACCGCACGTCGAACTAGAGAATTGCATCAAGAGGAATATCTCCAAGATGCTTGGTTGGGAGACGATGAGGCTGAGGAGAGTAAAGAAGTTGGAGAGAAACTATGAGTTTGCTCGAAATTAACAACCTTCAGGTTACTTTCGGGGGTCTAGATGCACTTTCAAATCTCGATTTCTCAATTGAAGAAGGTGAAATCGTCAGTGTAATTGGACCGAATGGTGCTGGAAAAACAACATTTTTTAACACCATTTCAGGAATGATTCCTCCAACTAGTGGAGAAATCATTTTTAATGGTGAGTCGGTTCTGGGTCTTGATCCAAATCAAATAACAGAGATGGGAATAGCACGAACATTTCAGAATGTGAGACTATTCCCGAATATGACGGTTTTGGAGAATGTGATGGTTTCACAACACTGTCGAACTTCACAACTTGTAATGGGAGCTTTGTTTCAAACGAAAGCATTCAAACAAGAAGAGAAAGAAATACGTGAACGTTCCGAAGAGATTTTGGGATTTTTCGGAACTCGTCTAGTTGGTTACCGTTTAGACCAACCAGCTTTTGCGTTGTCATATGCAAATAGACGCAGACTTGAGATTGCCCGAGCAATGGCTACGCAACCACGTTTGTTGTTATTAGATGAGCCAGTTGCAGGTATGACTGTTTCCTTTTTCTATTCAGTAGAAAATATAGGTGAAGGAGATGCTAAACCTCCAAATCCTTTCGAAGGTGAGGAAGGTGATTTTGTAATGCATATTGAGGTTATGAAATGTCCTGATGAAGATTGTACAGGTCAAAGCTGGGCTAAAGTTAATCAAACTGAAAAAATCAGAA
>ENA-UPTF01001441-UPTF01001441.1-marine-metagenome-genome-assembly--contig:-NODE-1441-length-14898-cov-3.211524_pt1 | contig 14898 bp, 15 predicted proteins | sample MGYA00238166_ERZ767019 | MGnify/ENA primary metagenome ERZ767019 (study PRJEB28930, sample SAMN06266391) | marine metagenome | isolation source: Sea water from 250 m depth | place: Atlantic Ocean...
GCCTCTAATTCTTGCATTTGTACCTTTTTCAATTCTTCAAGATCTTGAAAATTTTCCGCTATTAACTGAGCGACCGTGGTTCCCACATGTGGAATTCTTAAAGCGAACAACAGGCGTCCCAAATTTCTCGAACGAGCCTCTTCGATTGCATTTTTTAGATTCGTAACAGATAATTCTCCAAAACCTTCCATTTCAGAAATGCGTTCGAAATCGATTCGGAAAATGTCAGAAACATCATTTATCAAACCTTCTGAAACAAATAGATCAACTCTTTGCTCACCGAACCCTTCAATATCCATTGCTCCTCGTGACACAAAATGTTCTATTCGCCCGCGAATTTGTCGAGGGCACTCATAGTTGTTGCAGAAAGTTGCCGCTTCTCCCTCTCTTCGTTCTAATTGTTTTTTACAAGCTGGACAAGAAGTTGGAAATTTCCAGGGACGTGAGTTTGCTGGTCTTTCGCTCATAACTGGTCTTAAAACTTCAGGTATTACGTCTCCTGCTTTACGAACTACTACTAAATCACCTGGTCTTACATCTTTTTCTTTCACTTGGTCGGCGTTATGAAGAGTGGCTGTACCTACTGTTGATCCACCTACAAAAACAGGTTCCAATTTCGCGAATGGTGTTGCTTGTCCTCCTGGACCTATTGATACTTCAATGTCAATCAGTCGAGTTGTTCTTTCTTCTGGAGGGAGCTTGTATGCAATTGCCCAACGCGGCGCTCTTGCTGTAGCTCCTAATTCTTTCTGTAGAGCTAAATCGTCGACTTTTATGACAACGCCATCTATTTCATAGTCGAGGTCATGACGCATCTTCTCAATATTTTCTATGTATGAAATAGCTTCTTTAAAGTCAGTGAATTTCTTAGCATGCTCATTAATAGGGAGGCCTAAATCTTTCAACCAGTGCAGGGTTTCAAAATGTCCACCTATCTCAGGTGAACCTTTTGTTTCTCCGATCTGGTAAGCCCAAAATGAAAGGTTGCGAGTGGCGGTGACTTTCGAATCTTTTTGTCTCAATGAACCTGCTGCTGTATTGCGTGGATTTGCGAAAGTGGGTTCATTTAAGGACTCCCTCGAACGGTTAAGAGCATTAAAGGCTTCTATGCCTAAATACACTTCACCTCTAACTTCTAAAATTTCTGGGGCTTCTTTAGCTAGAGTCGCAGGAACATCAGAAATGGTTAAAACGTTTTCTGTTACATCTTCTCCAATAATTCCGTTTCCGCGTGTAGCAGCTTGAACTAGTTGACCCTTTTCGTAACGTATCGAAACAGCCAATCCGTCAAACTTCAATTCACACACCCATGTAGAAATTTTCTGTTCACCCTCTAGGCGTCTTTCCACTTTGTCTACCCATGAATCCAGTTGCTCTATATCGAATGCATTGTCTAGTGATTGCATTGGTGCACGATGCTCAACTTCTGCGAACGGTGTGTTGTTTCTGCTCCCTACTGTTGCGCTAGGTGAGCTTAGATCAGCTAAATGGGGATACTTCTGTTCTAGATCTAGTAATTCTCGCCAGAGTAAATCAAAATCGGAGTCGGGTATTTCCGGCGCGCCTTGTCCGTGATATAAATCGTTGTGAAATCTAATAAGTTCGCGAAGTTCATCTAGACGCGATGAGGCTTCCTTTTCGTTCTTTTCCTCTGAAAAATCGCCTTTTGTCACAATTCGATAATACCGTTCACCCACGATTAGTCCGTGACGGTACAGAAACCCTCTAGTCTGCTCTTTGTGAAACTTTTGTTAAATGACACCCTCGGGAGACGTAGTGAGTCTCTTACTACAGCGATAATGAGAGTTATTTGGTTATTTTTGCCTTTGCTCTGCGGCCCATCTCTTGCAGATAGTTTTAATGACTTCAACTTACTTTTAAGAACAACAGTTTCAATTAGCCTTTGGGCTTTCTGGGCTTTAATACTTTTATCAACCTTAATTGCGACTCCAGTTTCTTTAGCAATAATTAGAATAGGGGCACCTGCTGCTGCAGCTCTTAGTCTCTGGAGCGCTTTAGAAACTAGTGGTTCATTCTCAGGAATTATTGGTCTTATAGCTGGTACTGTCGCAGCTTCTATTGCCCTGTCAGCGCCTTTAGGGGACAGATTTTCAGATGGCGTTTCTTACGGCGATGAACGTCGGTTCCTCCTTAGAGCACCAGGTCCTGTGCTGCTTCTGTTTGGGCCTTTAGCCTGGCTAACTTCTTTGGCAGGTTTGACCGTGGGGCCGATTCTGTTATTAAACAAAAACTTATTATTTGGATCGTTAATCTCTTTATGTGGCTTTCCCCTCTCAGCAATAGCGTCAAATGCTATATACCAACTGGGAAGACGTTGGCTTGTATTAGTTCCAGCAGGAATACTCTTACACGACCATCTGTCTGTTGGGGATCCAACTCTTATCCCTAGAAATCAACTAGCAAATTTCTCTCCTGCAAAAGTTGAAACCGATGCTTTAGACCTGAGTCAAAACTCTTTCGGTTTATCATTAGAAATACAGTGCTTGACTCCTCTTTCGATGATGCTGAGAACTGGGCCGAGAAAAACCTCAAGCGAAAGCTCAGTTGTCGAAAGCTTTCTGATAAATCCTGCGAGACCAAATGTTTTACTTGCAGAAGCTCAAAAAAGAGATCTGAGAGTTTAATTAGACGGCAATTGCTCCGCCTGCGACTTGGTCCTCTTCATAGAAGACAAGACTTTGTCCTGAAGCGACTCGCGAATGGGCTTCTTTCCATACAAGTAAATCATCTTCTATATTCGCCAATTTTGGCTTCCCATGTGCACTTGTTTGAACAAGGAATTCACCTTTAATCTCATTTGCAGACCATAGAGGATCTCGAAATTCTGTTTGTTTAACTAAAAGCTGGTCAGGAGTTCCTACAGTAACCGTCGCTGATTCAATATCGATATTGTTCGCGTATCTCGGTTCTTTACCACCTGCTAGAAGCATTCCTCGCCTCTGTCCAACAGTAACTAGTTCTATTGCTTCCACTTGGCCCACTTCAACTCCATTTTCATCTACTACTCGTCCCGGAGTTAGAGGAATCCTTTGCCCCAGAAAGTCAGCTCTTCCCTTCTCACGAGTAATGAAGCAGACATCTTGACTGTCAGGCTTGGTCGCGACCCTAAGTCCTAAACTGTTTGCTTTCTCTCTGACTTGATCTTTAGTCATCTCTCCGACTGGGAGGTGTAATGAAGAAATCTGATTTTGATTCAGCATATAAAGAACATAAGACTGATCTTTAACTTCATCTACCGCCCTTGCAATGCGGAAAGTTTCATCTGTTTTCTTTACTATCCGAGCATGATGGCCTGTAACTATTTTTTCGAAACCGAGTGCTTTTGCTCTATTCAACAGGCGATCGAATTTGATATGCCTATTGCATTCAATGCATGGGTTTGGAGTTAAACCTGCTGAGTGAGCTTTGACTTAAGGAGCTACTACATATTCATCAAAATCGTCTCCCAAATTGAAAACATGATGTTCTATACCTAGTGAATCGGCCGCTCTTCTTGCGTCATCTACGTCTGAGACTGAACAGCATCCAGAATCAGAGTCTCCTCCCCAAAGTTTAAGTGTCACTCCAACCACCTCATCCCCGTTCTCACAGGCAAGAGCAGCTGCAACTGATGAATCAACACCTCCTGACATGGCGACCATAACTCGTGTCATTTTTCAAACTCTCTTAGCTGATCAACAGCATCGGGAACGGCTTTTAATGCATATTCTATTTCTTCGTCGGTTGTAGTTTGACCTAAAGAAAATCTGATTGAACCTCCAGCTGTTTTTAAATCTACGCCCATTGCTTGTAAAACATGTGATGCCTCTTGCGCTCCGCTTGCACATGATGAAGCTGCACTCGCGTATATACCTTGATTTTCTAAAAGAAAAAGTAGTGCTTCGTTTTCTATATTTTTAAAACAAAGATGCGCTATTCCAGGTGTTCTGGGTGTTTCTTTCGGCAGAGTGCGGCTTGTCCCACTAACTTTCCCTATTAATCCATTTTCCAATTTGTCTCTCAACCCAGTAACTCTTTCGTTTATCTTTAATCGTTCAACCTGTATTAAACGAGCCGCTTCTCCAAGTCCCACGATTGCCGGAACGTTTTGGGTTCCGCTTCGTCTTTCCCTCTCTTGCCCTCCTCCACGAATTATAGGAGACAAATTCACACCATCTCTTAGGATTAAAGCTCCTGCACCTTTCGGGCCTCCGAATTTATGTCCAGTAAGACTTATTAAGTGTACTTTTTTTGAAGATTCAGCTATATCCAGCCATGAAGTCGCTTGAACCGCGTCTGTGTGAATCATAGTTTCTGGTGTTTTTTCTGATACCAACTCGGCAATTGTATTAATGTCATTGATCACTCCGGTTTCATTGTTCGCCATCATTACGGAGACTAAAGAAATGTCAGCGAATGAATCTAAAAGATCGGCCAAACTTTCAAGATCAACTCTTCCAGTGTCATCTGTGGGTGCCACTATCCCGCCAGATTCCCTAACAGGTTCCAACACTGCAGGATGTTCGGTTGCGGAACACAGCGCTTGACCGCCTTTGACACCTAGTGTGCCATCTATCGCCAAATTATCTGACTCTGTTCCTCCACTTGTAAAAATCACATTCCCAGGTTCTGCTCCAACTAGTGAAGCTACGTGGTCTCGCGCATCGTCAATAGCTCTACGTGCTTCTCGCGCTAGTCGATGAGATCCTGATGGGTTTCCTGGATGCTCCGAAAGCCAAGGCATCATTGCTTGGATGACTTCTTCTCGCACAGGCGTGCTAGCAGCATGATCGAGGTATATATCCATTCTTTTAGGTTAAAGGAAACTGCTTTACTAGCAAAAAATCGGCATAATTAAGATCTATGTTTATAAGAATTACTGAAGAAATTGAAGCTTCTCCGGAAGTGGTTTGGAACGCTATTTCAGATATTCAGACGCATGTTAATTGGATGGCGGATGCTTCAGAAATAAGAATCACCTCAGAGCAAACTGAAGGTGTTGGTGTTACTTTCGATTGCGATACAAAAGTCGGTCCGCTAAGAACAACTGACAAAATGCAAATTACTGAATGGGCCCCCAATCAAACATTGACTATTAGTCATAAAGGTCTTGTCGAAGGAAAAGGCAGTTTCATTCTTGAAAAAAACTCAGATGGGAAAACACTTTTTGTCTGGGAAGAGAACCTAGATTTCCCTCTTCTTTTAGGAGGTAGAATTACTGGATTTTTTGCAAAACCCATACTTAAAAAAATTTGGCAGAAAAATCTTTACAAACTAAAACACCTTGTCGAAACTTCCTGAAAGTCTTGACCCATTAACCCAATATTGGGTCGTACCAATACTCTGAAGCCCAAATGCAAGAAAAACCAAAAGCAACTGCGATTATTAATGGGACTAGAACTCTTGCATAACCTGATATGCGTTTTTTGTTCATCTCATCAATCAACCAGCCAATAAGCAAACCACCTAGAAGCCCACCCAAATGACCTCCAACTGAGATATTGGGTCGAGCGAAAGTAAAGATCAAATTTATGATTAATAGACTTCCAATTCCATTTGACCAAGGACTTACTCCTCGACGGAATTGATAAATAACCGTTGCGCCCATTAGCCCAAATACCGCTCCTGACGCTCCAACGGTTAAAGCAAGAGGGTCAAGCAACATCACTCCTAAGGCTCCTGACAATAAGGAACCAAAATACAAAATTAAATAACTTGTTGTTCCTAACAGTCTTTCTAACTGACTTCCCAACATCCACAAGAGAAACATGTTGAATGCAAGGTGTATGACGCCTGCATGCAGAAAGCCTCCTGTAAACATTCTCCACCATTCGCCTTCAGCAACACCTACATAATCAATTGAGAATGCGGATAGAACTCGGCCATATCCAACTAGACCGAAATCAATAGTTATATCTCCCCCTCCTGAACCTAATGATCCTCCTTTAAAAAGAGCTACAAAAAAAGCTAAGAGGTTAACTGCTATAAGCGATCTTGTGGTTAGTGATTGTTCTGAAACATTCTCAATTCGGCCACCAAATCTTACAGATGAGCGTTGTTGCCTTCGAGAATGAATATTCTGAGGCTTTATGCACGCAGGGCAGTGAAAACCGACGGATGCGGTGTGCATACATTCAGCGCAAACTCGACGTTCACAGCGTTGACAAGTAACTCCGGCATATCGATCAGAATGCCAATAACAATTGTTGTTAGTCATTTTTTCCTAAAGAGTTACTGCAGTTCCTTCATCTGAAATAGCTTCACCTAGATTGTGAACAGATGTTATTTCCGGAACTCTTTCTTTTAGAATTCTCTCTATTCCAGCTTTCATTGTTTGATCTGATGCATCACAACTCACACATGCACCAATTAGTTCAACAGTAACTTCTCCAGTTTTTTGGTTCACCTCATGCAATACGACATCACCTTCGTCTGCTTGAAGCGCAGGTCTGATGACTTCTATTACCTCTTTAACGAGCGTTTCTAGGTCTCTATCCGATTCTTCTACTGAAACATTTGTCATATGTATAGTTTCGCACGAGTATTGGCCAACTACACCTACTTATACAAGATTGACAATATTCTTAAATGATGAAATTCGAATATCTCTTTTTCGGCCATCAAGGCGGATGGGATGAAATTCTCCTCGTTGTAGCTCCGTTAGGGTTGATGGCATGGCTACTGTGGGCAGCTAATCGTAAAGCAGAAAAAATGGATCCAGAAAAAAAATCAGATTTTGGGGCCGAAAACGATTCTAAATACTCTGATGATTAACTAATTCTATTTTTGCCCCTAAAGAATTTAAATTACCTACTAAATTCTGATAACCACGTTCGATATGACTTGCAGCTCCAACTAAAGTTTCTCCTTCGGCTGCTAATCCCGCCAAAACTAGCGCCGCTCCTGCTCTTATATCTGGAGCTCTAACAGGTGCCCCTGAAAGTCTCTCGACCCCACGAACAACAGCATGGTGACCTTCTGCTCTGATATCTGCGCCCATTCTGATCAATTCGTCGACATAACGGAACCTTCCGGCAAAAATGTTTTCTGTCACAATCCCTACCCCGTCTGAAATCGATAAAAGCGCAACAATGAACGGCTTATAGTCAGTGGCAACTCCGGGATAAGGCAATGTAGCTAGATCCACTGATCTAAGCCTCTTGGAAACGCACACACTAATTCCTCCGTCAACTTGACCAATCTCTATTCCCATCTCATGCAATTTTTCAGCGAGCATCTCCATATGTTCTAATCGTGCTTCTTCTATAACTATCTGGCCTCCTGCCATCCCTAAGGCAGCAATATAGGTTGCAGCCTCAATCCGGTCTGGTATCACGGTATGTTCGACGGGTGACAAATGATCCACTCCCTCGATTTGAATAGTTGAAGTTCCCTCGCCTGTTATTTGAGCTCCCATAGAATTGAGGAAATAAACTAGATCTACTATTTCAGGTTCACGTGCGGCATTTTCTATAACTGTTCCCCCTTCAGCTAATACTGCTGCCATAAGTAGATTTTCAGTAGCGCCAACACTTGGGAAATTAAGCAATACTTTGCCTCCGACTAGTTTTTCCACCTCGCCTTCTATGTATCCGTGACTGTTGGTAAAGGAGACTCCTAACTCTTCTAAACCTTTTAGATGCATATCTATAGGTCTATGTCCAAAATCATCACCGCCTGGTACAGATACTTTTGCTTTGCCAAATCTTGCCAATAGAGGTCCTAGAACCACTATGGAAGCTCTCATTCTCTCTACTAATTCGTATGGTGCTATCGGGGTCATTTCTTCGGGGATTTCTATTTGCATAACATCTTTTTGGTGTGCAATTGAGGCACCCATTGTTTCCAACAAATTGGCCATCCATTTAACATCTGCTATGCGTGGGACGTTGTTAAGCACATATTGTCCAGGTGCTAGCAACGAAGCTGCCATTATTTTCAATACTGAATTTTTCGCTCCTGAGACTCTTACTGTCCCTGATAAACCTGTCGACTGCTGAACGCGAATAACTGAACCTTCTTCGTTATGTGAAGAAGTTGTTCCAAATTCAGAGGAAAAAGAATTACTTGCCACGATTTAAGTATGCTTCGCTGTCGACAGAGTTTGCGTTCACATGCAATTATTCAAGCAAAACATTTAATTTGATACGAGGAAACTAGGGAAATCTTGTTTAAGCGAGACAAATACCTGAAAATAACTAAAACACTTGATGATAAGGATTTGGCTGCGTTACGTGAGCCGCGTGATGACTTAGTAGCTGAAAAATTTGTTGGTGACGACAGGTACGAATTACTTCATGGTCCTTTTTCTAAATATGAAAGACATATCAGTGTCAGAAATGAATCGGAAAATGTGAATCGAGTTGTAGAAAGTTTTTCCTGGCGGCTTTCAATTCCATTTTGGGGAATATTCTTTTCGTTTTTAATTGGTAAAGCCTTACCTAAAAGATCAAAACCTTGGTGGTCTCCTCCTGACCGTTTGGATGAGCGCTCTGCGAGGATTCTAGGGATACTTGCCTGCATTCAGGTGATCGACGGATATTTGGGTTCTGTAATATCTCAAACGATTACTTTTGCTGCCGATGAATTTGGCCACAGCTCATCGGCGCAAGGAATTACGCTTGCTGTGATTCGTGTCGGAGTTTTAATCTCTCTCGGAGTTCTTGTAATTGCTGATAAGAAGGGCCGCAGAAACATTCTCCTGCTAACACTGATTCTTGCAGTCTTAGCTACAGCTCTAGGATCACTCTCTCCTAACTTCTGGTTTCTGGGTGGCACTCAGTTGATTGCGCGTGGTTTGACTACGGGAATGGGAATTTTGATTGGTGTTATTGCAGCTGAAGAGTTGCCGAAAGGTTCCAGAGCTTATGGGGTAAGTATGTTGTCGTTGTCTGCTGCTTTGGGGGCAGGGATCTCTGTTTGGGTGCTACCAATCGCTGACCTAAGCCAAAAAGGTTGGAGGGTCGTTTATCTGGTGCCACTCCTGTTTCTGCCAGCTCTAATGAGAATCAGCAAGAATTTGCCGGAGTCGCTTCGCTATAAGGCCAACTCAATAATTGTTCAATCTAAAACTTCTAATATGCAAAGCAGAAAAGAAAAAGAGCCTTTTATAAATAGGCGCCTCTTACTTTTGGCTGGTGTTGGTTTTTTGCTTTTAGTGTTTGCCGCTCCTGCTTCGCAGTTCCAAAATGATTTCCTTCGAGAGCACAGGGGGTATTCTGCTTCTGGAATAACCGCCTACTGGCTTCTAACTTCGACTCCTGCGGGAATAGCGATTTTTTTAGCTGGGCGTTTCGCTGATACCCACGGTAGAAAAAAAATTGCAACGTCAGGGCTTTTAGGCGGAACGTTATTTATTGTTCTTAGTTATTATTCTTCGGGATTATTGATGTGGGCTAGTCATTTGTTCGGAGCAGTACTTGGATCACTTACAGTTGCATTAGGCGTGTATGGCCCTGAGCTGTTTTCAACAAAGCAGAGAGCCAGATCAAATGGTGTCATTGTCGCATTTGGCGTGTTGGGAAGTGCTTCTGGACTTTTGTTAGTGGGTTACATGACTGATTTTTTTGACAACTATGGTCATGCTTTCGCACTTGTTGCTGCTGGTCCCCTTTTAGCAGCATTGCTGGTAATAAGTAAATTTCCTGAAACTGCAAGAGTCGAACTTGAAGACCTAAATCCTGGAGATGTAAGCCCAAAAATTTCTGAGAGTTAGTTAACGCCTATAAAGAAGCCACCCATGCTTTTATTTCGTCACTAACAGCTTCATCTAAATTCGCTAGATCGTGACGAGCCCCTTCGAACCATTTAGTTGTTACTGGGCCTCTGATTCTTTTCAAATGTTTTTTAAACTCTGCTTTTGATCCGAAAGGATCCTTATCGCCGGAGATAAATAAACATGGAATATCTAGTTTGTCGAAATGCTCTATTCGAAGATTTTCTGGCTTTTTAGGTGGATGCAGTGGATAGCTGATCATAATCAATCCACTGGCTGGAAGTCCTTCTGCAACAGCTATTGAGCACATACGACCGCCCATACTTCTTCCTCCAAGTAGAAGATCAGCTGGTTTTATGCCATATTTTTTACTCATTGATTCAGATGCTTTGACGATTGAATTAATTAACTTGGGGGCTCGATCAGGAAAGGATCGGCCAGCTTTTCTATATGGAAAGTTGATTCTCTTGACAGGCAGTGGAGCCATCTCTTTTTCAATAGTTAACAGGCTTGAATGAGTTCGATCACTTCCTGCTCCATGGGTCAACAAAAGTCCTGCTGGAGAAGCCATTTATTGATCGTACGTTGATGTTTCAACTAGTTGGTGGAATGTACTAACCATTAATAGGTAGCATTTCTTATGAAAGAAAATCCGTCGCATGCTGAAATGCTCGCCTCTATGACGGGTGGGATGGTAACACCTGCCAGAGAATTCACCGGCAGTAATCGCCTGCACTCTAATGGAAAACCAAAAGATGCATTCCGGGATGTTTTAAGAAAAATTCCAAACTTTAGAAACTCCTTCTCAGTAATACTGTCTTTGTCGCTCCCACCCTTAATCGTTTGGGCAGCAATGCTCTACAACCATCCCTTAGTTTGGATTTTTTCGATTCTAGGAATGGGTATAGCGCAAAATCGACTTTTTATAATTCATCATGAAGCAGCTCATCGTTTGCTTTTTTCTAATCGGAAAATTAATGACTTGGTCGGCATTCGTTTCATAGGTTGGCTCGCTTTTGGTTCAGGAAGCCACGGTTACCGAATAGGTCATATCAGACACCACAGAAATGAATTCGGCCCAGAAGAACCAGATTTTATTCTTTATAGCTTTTACCCGATTTCTAAAAGTTCTATGAGTAGAAAACTATTGAGAGATTTTAGCGGTATCTCTGCTTTTAGGATCTTACGCCCCAGATTTGAACGGCTTAATGAATTCAGGCATTTACGTTTAACTATTTCTTTTCTTTCTGGTCAACTAACGATCGCTGCCTTATTTTGGTTTTTCAGCAATTTAACGATGTACCTTTGCCTTTGGATACTCCCATGGGCGTGTGTATATCAACTTCTGAATAGAGTTCGAGCAATCAGTGAACATGGCGGAATGACTCAATCATCAGATAGGCGTAAGACAACGCATTACGTTCACCAAAACCGCTTGGCCAATTTTTTTATTGTTCCTTTTAACGTCGGTTACCATTTGGCTCATCATGTTGACATGTTGGTTCCCTATAGAAACCTGCCCCTTCTAAATGAAGCACTTATAGAAGATGGGTACATATCTTCTGACCGTATTTGGCCTAGTTACCGTTCTCTCTGGAAAGCTCTAGTTACGAAAAACTAGTTATCAGGTATCTTTCACTTTCAAATCCACTATGCAACGCTATTCAACAGTAATGACTCTCTCTTTTTAGATCAAACTCCTCAAAGTTTCAGAAAGTCGACTTGCTTGGGATTTTATTTCTTCTTCATCTCCTGAACCCTCAGACAATACCTCAACTAGATCAATCGCCCTTTCCCCAATTTCATCCCACAGATTTGCTTCAAATCCAAAAGGGGGTCTGTGCTCCACCAACAATGGGGTTAAGCGTAATATTTCGCCCACTCCAGTATCATCTCGATGGTCACGTCTAAGTCGGTCACATGAAACAAAAACTTCAGTCAAAAGCGAGTTCGCATCCAAGCCATCAAGTTCAGGACGCTCATCATTGACAACTTGGAAAGCGTCAAGAGCAGTTTCAATAGCCTCTTCATCAGAAGCCTGAACTACAAGACCCCCTTCATCATTAAATTCATAAGGGATCCCTAGTCGAACCAGTAAAGAACTGAACGAAGCTTGTTCTGAATCTGACCACTCTGTTGTTTCGTATTCAATTGTTTCGGCATCTGCCGCAAGTGTTGGCAGAGAAGTTGACTCTGCTTCTTCAATCAACAGGTCTGCAACTTCTTCATCTTCTTCACGAACCACCAAGGTAGCCCCCTGCCAGACATGAGGAACCTCTTTCAATATTAGAAGTTGATCCAACACCAACCGGGTTTCACCCGCCCATTCGTGTAATTCATATTCAATTTCAGCAGTTGAATCTGCCTCAATATTTTCCCTATCTTCAACCACTTCAGGCAGTTCGCTTGTTTCGCTTTTAGTTTGCCTTTTTCCCCACTTCATTCTCTTATCCTGACACCTTTCTCTATTGAAAAGCTAAACCGCCGATAATCCTTTCAGCGGAATGCACAAGAACTTCCCTAAGGCGGTAACGTCGCATTTAATGAATAAAAAAGTTCAAACTCCGGACAGGAATCTCGCATTAGAGCTCGTAAGAGTGACCGAAGCTGCCGCCTTAGTCGCAGCTAGATGGATGGGCAGAGGAGACAAAGAGGGTGCCGACGGTGGAGCTGTCAATGCCATGCGTAGTGTACTGGACACTGTAAACATGGACGGGATAGTTGTTATTGGTGAAGGCGAAAAAGATGAAGCACCGATGCTCGCCAATGGGGAAGAATGTGGAAATGGCAGTGGTCCTGAAACAGATATTGCAGTTGACCCAATAGATGGAACAACACTTACAGCTCTTGGCAGGGCAAATGCAATTTCAGTTATAGCCGTTAGCGATAAGGGAACAATGTTTGATCCTGGGCCTTGTGTGTATATGGAGAAAATTGCTGTAGGGCCTGGATGTTCTGATGCAATAGATCTAGCAAAATCCCCAACTGAAAATCTTAAACATATTGCAGAAGCTAAGAATAAAACTGTTAGAGATCTGACTGCGGTAATTTTAGACCGCGATAGGCATTCGGATCTCATTTCTGAAGTACGTGAAGCGGGTGCGAGAATACGTCTAATTTCTGATGGTGATGTAGCGGGTGCAATTTCCACTGCATGGCCTGAGTCGGGTGCGGATGTTCTTTTCGGTATTGGAGGTACACCTGAAGGAGTTATCTCTGCTGCTGCTTTGAAATGCATGGGTGGATCCCTTCAAGGGCGTTTATGGCCACGTAACGAAAAGGAAAGAAAAGCCGCTGAAGAACTAGGTTATGATTTGGAAAGAATTTTGGATCTCGATGACCTAGTGTCAGGTAATAACTGTTTTTTTGCAGCTACTGGCATTACGGATGGCGACCTTCTTGAAGGTGTGAGATATGCAGCAGGAATGGCTCATACAGAGTCTCTTGTTATGCGCTCCAAGTCCGGAACTGTAAGGCTTATTAAAGCTCATCACCGATTAGATGATCTTGAGGATATTTAGAAGTAACGAAATCTAGAGCAGATTTCCTTTTTACACCTCTACTCCTCCAACGCGGAGTCTCACTTCGGATCTTTCGAGCGAAGCAAGAGCTTCTTCATTCTCATTGTCTGATGAAATCAACTCCTGGGCTGCCGAACGGGCTGCCTGGGCTCTTTCAATATCAATCTCTTCAACAGCTTCAGAAACATCGGACAAAATACTTACTTTTGTCCCTGCGACTTGAACAAACCCTCTGTGAACAGCAAACACGTCTCTCTCACCATCTGGCCTTATTACTTCAACTGACCAGACTGAAAGGACACCAATAAATGGAACGTGTCCAGGTTGAAAAGCTATGTCCCCACCTTCAACAGTTCGAGCGATCACCATCTCTGCTTCACCACTGTATGAAATGGATTCCGGCGATACCAGCTCTACTTGAAAGGTCATAATTTTTATGCTTCTAATTCTTGAGCTTTACGTTGTGCATCTTCAGCTCCACCAACGTTTAAGAAGGCCTGCTCAGGAAGCTCATCAAGTTCACCATCAACTAATGCTGCAAAGGAATCAACTGTCTCTTCAACTGGGACAGTAACGCCTGGCAAACCTGTAAATATTTCTGCGACATTCATAGGCTGTGATAGAAATCTCTGGACTTTGCGAGCTCTGGAAACAGTGATCTTGTCTTCTTCTGATAATTCATCCAAACCAAGGATTGCAATTATGTCCTGGAGTTCTTTATAACGCTGGAGTATCTCTTGAACTCTACGAGCGGTGTCGTAGTGTTTTTGTCCTACAACTTCAGGCGTGAGGATCGTAGAAGTAGATGCAAGTGGATCAACTGCAGGGTAAATACCAAGTGCTGCAATGTCTCGACTTAACTCTGTTGTGCCATCAAAGTGTGTAAATGAAGTAAATGGAGCCGGATCGGTGTAATCATCAGCAGGTACATAAACGGCTTGCATTGAAGTAATCGACCTGCCACGCGTTGTTGTAATCCTTTCCTGTAGTTCACCCATCTCATCAGCCAGTGTCGGCTGGTAACCAACAGCAGATGGCATTCGTCCTAACAAAGTTGACACTTCAGAACCGGCTTGAACGAAACGGAAAATATTGTCAACGAAAAGTAGAACGTCTTGACCTTGCTCATCTCGGAAATACTCAGCCATCGTCAATGCTGAAAGGGCGACGCGAAGTCTCACTCCAGGTGGTTCATCCATCTGACCAAAAACCAGTGCTGCTTTTTCTAGAACACCCGATTCCTCCATTTCAAGCAAGAGGTCTGTTCCTTCGCGAGTTCGCTCGCCTACGCCTGCAAAAACCGAAACACCACCGTGATTGGTGGCCACACGGTTAATCATTTCAGTAATCAGAACTGTTTTACCCACTCCTGCACCACCGAAAAGGCCGATTTTTCCTCCCTGCAAATAGGGTGTGAGCAAATCGATTACCTTCACTCCTGTTTCAAACATTTGTGCTTTCGGTTCAAGAGAATCGAAAGAAGGTGCTGATCTATGAATTTCCCAACGTTCAGATCCAGAGCCAGCACTAGGATCGTCTAGCCCATCACCTGTAACACTAAAAACATGACCAAGAGTGTCATCGCCTACAGGAACACTTATACCTTTTCCTGTATTGCGCACAGCTGTTCCTCTTGTAAGTCCATCGGTTGGCTTCATTGCG
>ENA-UPTF01001442-UPTF01001442.1-marine-metagenome-genome-assembly--contig:-NODE-1442-length-14894-cov-6.898900_pt1 | contig 14894 bp, 13 predicted proteins | sample MGYA00238166_ERZ767019 | MGnify/ENA primary metagenome ERZ767019 (study PRJEB28930, sample SAMN06266391) | marine metagenome | isolation source: Sea water from 250 m depth | place: Atlantic Ocean...
CACTTGTAAAAAATGACTATGATGTTGAGCTTAGTGTTTTTTCCGAATCAGACTCCGAAAAATATGACCCTAAAAATAAAGCAAAAGCCGCTAGGCCATTCAAGCCAGCCATACTAATCGAATAGAGATGGTATTTATTTTGTTAAAATTAGTTTGATTTAGAATGAAAATCGCTGTTATGGGTATGGGAGTTGCCGGCAGTTATCTAGTTTCTAGATTGAAAAATGACCATGAGGTGGTAGGTTTTGAAAGAATGGATGAGGTTAAACATGACTCAATTTGTGCGTGGGGATCCATCAAATCTACTATGGTAGATTTATGCAAGAAATCAGGTATTGATTTTGAAAAATATGTTGTGCATGATGGTAAAAAAATGCATGTTGATATGAATAACCAAGAAAGATTTCAAATTGGGTTACATGGATTATGTACATACGAAAAGTTGCGTTTGATTAAGGATTTCATCAAGGATTCTGAAGTTCATTTTGGAGTAAATAAAAAACTAGAGGAATTAGAGTCAGAATTTGATATTATAGTTGACTGCACAGGATTTCATCGAATTTATTTACCAAAATTAGAACAGGACTTCTGTCTGCCTACATATGAATACAAAATTGAATATGAAAATGGAGTGCCCTTTGATGACTTTTACATAAAACCATTTCCTCATATGTCAGGTTACTTTTGGTATTTTCCAATGGGTAAGAACCTTGCACATATTGGTGCAGGTGACTATAACAAACAACACGTAGAAGAAACTAACAAATTCTTTAAGAAGTATGGAGGTAAGGTAACAAAAACTGTAGGTCGACCCATAAGACTTGCTACGCCAAATATGTGCAAACCATTTTACAAAGGAAAAGTTGTTGGAGTAGGCGAATCTATAGGAACTGTCTATCCATTACTTGGTGAGGGAATCATTCCAAGTATGATGTGTGCAGACATTTTTGTTAAAAATCTTGGTGATAATGAAAGTTATGAGAAAGAAGTTGATGAATATTTCAAGATCTATGGAAAAGTTTTCAATTTTATAAGAACTAAATTACACAATAAATTCAATATATTAAGAATGATGCCTGACCTTCTTTCCATATTTAGATATATGAAAAAGAATGAAGAAAGATTTGGAATGGAAATTAATATGCGTGACTTGATGAAAGTCGCAAAAGCTTAACCTAAACTTATTGAACCTAATCCTTCGCGCATAGTTCCGCTGGACTTTGTGTTGTAATCATATATTATTTCAGAATATTCATGTAAAATTTCTTTCATAGGATCAATTGAATCGTCAAGATAAAAACCTGGACAGTCACCAGTAAACTGAAAAGTAGCGTGAACTCTTGCATTGCCTTTATCATTTTGTAGCCATGTTGAAAATGGATATAGATAACAAACTCCAGGTCTAGTTGGGTGAATACCACAAGCACCTTCCTCATCTAGAAATCTGCATTTGATGTGAGTACCATCATCTGCTTCTGTTTCATCGTCCTTTCGTTTCAAATTAATACTAGTTAATGTGGTAGAGCCACCTCCAGGACTTGGTTCCTGCCAAGTAGCTATTACTGTTTCATTTTTTATGAAATCAGATGTTTTTTGATATTTCATTCCAGCTCCGATTGTTATCAAATCATCGGAAGTTAAAGGAAGTCTACCTTGCCTTGTGCAGCAGTTTGAACAGTCTGGCCAATAACATTTCCAAAGAATAAATTTTTTTATTTTAGTCAAAAATGGGATATGAAATACAACATCTCCTATTTTTATAGAATTTTCAGAAACATCATCACGTCTTCCTAAATGAAAATCTTTGATTACTGAATCTATATCCCAGTCCTTTTCTAAAAGTTCTAATGATTTTGCAATCTCACTGTAGGACACGAATTATAATAGTCTAAAATCATGTTATTAATGTTGAGTGAAAAAGGCAAGTATGCTGCAGCAACACAAAATAGAAGAACCGTTTGGGAAAAAATTATCTGGCCGTTAATTTTAGAAATTGATGACATAACATTCAGTGTAAAACAATATCAAAAAAAACGTGATGAAGCATGCCAAAAAAATAACTATAAAATTTCAGAAATATCAAGAGGATTAGCATCATTATTACAGAAAGGAATTATTATCAAAGAGAATAATATGTATTCAATACATTACAGATTAATCGCGTATATGAGAGTAAAAGCGGATTGTGATTACCCTACTGCAATTAACGAGTCAAGAATGAAATGATTATATTCTAATTTTTTTGACTTGTGTTTGAAGCCCGGTAGTGTAGTGGCAAGCATAGGGGATTCTGGATCCCTTGACCTCGGTTCGAGTCCGGGCCGGGCTAAATTATCTAGATGCTTGAGCTATTCGCTCTAATTCGTTCTTTTTCTTGACAGAAGGTGCAGCAGTGTCATTATTGGCTGAAAGAATTAGATGTTCAGCCAAATATTCCTCGATTGCTTTTGGATTAGAAAATGTGGCTTCTTTCACCCCATCAGCAATAAATCTCAATGCTAGATCAACTCTTCTTATTGGTGCTACATCTACAGACACGTGATACACTGTTCCACCATATACAATTCTGGTAGTGTCTTCGTTTGGTGCAGAGTTTTCAACAGCACGAATTAAAATTTCAATGGGATTTTTTCCTGTTTTTTGATGAATTATTTCGAAGGCAGTTTTTACCACATTGAAGGTATGAAATTTTTTTCCCGCCATTCTTCCAGTATTTTTGGCATATTTTTTGCCAAAGTGCATCATTTTATTTACTAATCGTTCAACTATGTTAACATCAGCTTTATTGAATCGCTTTAATGCTGAACGTCCAAAACTCATTGGCAATATTGTTTCTTTTAGAGATATAGCAGTTTTAAGACCAACATCTTGTATTTCTATTTCAGATATATCCCATTTTCTAAATAACAAAAGTTTTTGCGTTGTCATTTTTTTATCTTCTTGGTTTTTCTTTCTTACCTATTACTAATTGTTTTAATGATGTTCCGTTTACTTTGAACACTTTGTATCGTACTCCAGGAATGTCTCCCATGGCACCACCCTGAGTAGCACCCATGCCTTCAATATGTACTTCATCGTGTTCATCAATAAAGTTCATTGCCCCATCTCGTGGTAAAAATGCTGTTACAGTTTTTCCATTCTTTATTAATTGAACACGAACACATTTTCTAACAGCGGAATTTGGTTGTTTTGCTTCGACACCAACTTTTTCCAAAACAATCCCCCTTCCTTGGGGAGCACCTCCTAATGGGCTGGATTTTTTATCCAAACCTAATTCTCTTCGTTTATATGTTGATATTGACCACCGCTGACGTTTCTTCTTCATCTTCAAAATTCTGCCTGCAAACAAACCAAGTGGTGATTTTGCCAAATATTACATCTCCAATTGTGTTACTGTGGGACTGTTTATTAGAACACTTGAAATATTGAAATATTTTTTGGCAAATAGTCTAGCCTTTTCAGCATTACATCCTGCACGACCAACTACTAAGCCTTTCTTACCATGATCAACAATTATTGTTGCCTGTGATGACCCATCCGGTTTTGTATCAAGTTTTACTTCGTTCACGAATTTAGGATTTAAAATATTTTTTAAAAATTTTATTGGATCATCAAAGTATTCAATTAGTTCAACATTCCGTTTTATAATATTTTTTAGAGATTTTATATTAGAACCACCCTTGCCGATGGCAAGACCCATCTTACCCTCCTGTACTACAAAAATAATTTTGTCTTGCGTCTCATCTTCCACACAATCACGGGCAGTTGCTTTTGTAACATTTTGAAAAAGTGACATCAAACGCATTTGATCTGTTGATAATTTTATTGATTGCGGCATGATATTCGTATTGCTCAACTGTTTCCCGGTCTCATTTAAACCATGATTGAAAGCCATAACACGGTTATAGCCAATAGATTATTACCTCAAAATTATTTTGTTTCATATTCTTTTAGAATTGCTTGAACATTTGCACTAGATAATGCATTAAGTGAAATAGCTGATACACGGAATGGTAAGCCACAGAGCTTCCCTAACATGATAGATGTGTCATTAAAGTGAACCAAAGGAACGCTGTTATCTTGCGCAGTCTTTTCTATTTTTTTAGCAGACAAAGTAGGAACTGATTTTGAAATTACAACCAAATTGCTGTCTTTTATAGTAGATGTGATTTGCTTCGTACCAAGAATGCGTTTTCCTGTTTTTATCGCATTAGTTAATGCTTTTTCTAGTTGTTTGGCCATGATAAGTTATTTTTTTGTATCAGTTTTCATAAATATATCAACCGTACCGCTTCCAATTGGTATTTGACTGCCAACTATAACGTTCTCAGTAATTCCTTTCAATTCTTCAATCTCTCCTAATTTTGCAGCATTAGCAATAGTAGGTACAGTTATTTCAAAAGCTGCTCTTGCAAGAACACTATCCTTTGTTCCTGCAATTCCATGACGGCCAATTTGTTGAAGATAGCCCTTATGACACATCAGATCAGCAACCAACATAAGATATCGTACATCTACTTCTAATCCTTGGTTATCTAATGTTGCTTTAAGCTCATTAATGAGAGCATTTCTTGCAGCCTCAATTCCTAATGTGGTGCTAATTTCAAATACATTATTTGTTCGTACATTATTCTTATCAACCCCCTTGACTGCAAGTATTTCTGATAAGTTTGATCCTGTTGTTTGAATCAACCATTCTCCATTTTCTTCCTTAAGTGTAAGTCTTGCAATATCAGGCACACCCTTTATTGTAGCCTTTAGTATCTTGTTTTTCAAGGCAACTACTGTAGGAGCATCAGATTCATCAACTAGATCTAAAGTAATAGTACTGTTAACAAGTTTTTCTTTAAATTTCTTATTTGATTCTAAAGCAGACATTACATCATCTAATGTACATCCTCTATTTGCTAATCGTTCATTATCAATATTCAGTCGAATATGAGTTTGATAATCAGTTTCTACCGGATGAATAATTACATCTCTAATAGTTGTTTGCAAGATATTTTTCGCCGTTTCAATGGCTTTCTCTTTAGAAGATTTTGAATTTTTATCAAGATAAATATCCATTGATGGAGTAGAAGGCGACTTACGTGCATCAACTAATTCAATAATTCTTGGCAAACCAAGTGTTACATTTTTTTCAGCAATTCCAGCAGTATGAAAAGTTCTAAGCGTCATTTGTGTTCCTGGTTCTCCAATTGATTGTGCAGTAACAATTCCAACTGCTTGCCCTGGTTCTACTTGGGATTGATCATATAACTCGAGTCCTTTTTTACAAACATTTTCCAATCCCTTCTTGCTTAGTTTAGAATTAAGTAATCCTTCGTTAACCATTGAAGTTAATCGTGGATTGAATGTTTCTGTATATTTTTTAGCTATGCCCGTTATGTCGTCTTTGGTTGCTTTGCTTCCGGAATCTACAATTAGTTCTGATTCTATCAATCTGTTTACGTTAAAGGCTTCACCATGATCACTTTTTGCTACGTCTATACCATCTTCACCATACAAAAATTGTATAATATGACCATGTGGATCTCTTACGGTGCCATCATATTCTAGACGAATATGCTCAAGTGCATTGATTAGTCTTCTCTGCATGTATCCACTTTGTTGTGTCCTGACTGCAGTATCAACAAGTCCTTCTCGTCCACCCATAGCATGAAAGAAGAATTCCAAGACTGAAAGACCGTCACGGAAGTTAGATTTCACAAATCCATGAGAATCAGGATTATCATCATGCTCCTTAAAGTGAGAAAGTGTACGGTTACTATAACCAGTATGCAGTCTTTTTCCTCTCCTTGATTGTTGTCCTAAAGCACCAGCCATCTGCCCAACATTCAAAGCAGAACCCCTAGCGCCAGTTGTTGCCATGATTTTACCAGCATTATCATCCGCAAGGTTTGAATTTGCAGTAACGCCAGCTCTGTCTCTAGCCTTACCAAGCTCATATGTGATTAAGGCTTCTGCAGTTTCAGCAACGGTCATTCCTCTCATTGGTCTGAGTGTTCCTTTCTTTTTTTGCCCTGTGATATCAGAAACTTTATCATATGTTTCCTGTATGTCAGTAAGAATTGCAGTACGATCTTTGTCGGAAAGTTCCAAGTCGGAATAACCATAACTGAATCCATAATTAGTGATAAACTGCTTTATTATAATAAGAACTGAATTCAGAAATGTCTTTGCTTTTTCATTACCATAATCTTTTGCAATTCTGTGCAAAACACTTTCTGGTTCTTCGGCTCCAATAGATGACTTGTCTATCACACCACTGACCAGTTGACCATTTTTGATTACAATATCTTTTTTTCCACCTCCCGTTCCTTTTGACCATTTAGATGTCATTACAAAGTTGAAGTCAGATGGGAGAAAAATAGAAAACAGTTGTTTTCCAGTATAAAGCGAATCGTTTTTATTTTTAATTTGCGGATCAGGTAGTTTTCCATCATAACCTCCTAACATAGCAAGGTTAGCAAATTCCTGTCTTGTTAAGGTAGTATCATCCTTTGTCAAAAGATAAGCACCAGTAATAAAATCACGAAGACCACCAATTATTGGACCACCAAATCTAGGAGAAATCAACTGTTCCTGTACTCGCATAAGCAGTATTGCCTCAGCTCTTGCCTCTTCACTCTGTGGTACGTGAAGATTCATTTCATCACCATCAAAGTCTGCATTGTATGGTGGACAAACAGATGGATGTAATCGGAAAGTTTTCCCAGGCAACACACGAACATGGTGGGCCATTATAGACATTTGGTGAAGTGATGGTTGTCTGTTAAACAGTACAATGTCACCATCAGAAAGATGCCTTTCAATTAGATATCCTGTTTCAAGGGAATCTGCAATGATTGAACGGTCTTCTACGAAATCTAGTCTAATTTTTACTCCATCTGGTCTCACAATGTAATTTACGCCAGGAAACGTACTTGGTCCATTAATAACTAATTTTTTTAGTTTTTCAATATTCCATTCGGTTACAATCTCAGGTATTGTAAGTTTAGTTGCAACAGCTGTTGGAACTCCAACCTCACCCAAATCTAAATTAGGATCTGGAGAAATGACAGTTCTGCTGGAAAAATCTACTCGTTTCCCAGATAGTGAACCCCTGAAACGACCTTCCTTACCTTTGAGTCTCTGTGTTAATGTTTTCAGAGGTCTGCCCGAACGATGATGGGCCTGTGGAATGCCTGAAACTTCATTATCAAAATAAGTAGTACAATGATATTGTAGTAGATCAACAAGATCCTGAACTATTAGTGGAGGTGTTCCAGCTTCCTTGCTTTCTTTAAGTCGCTGATTTACTCTGATAATGTCTACCATTTTGTGTGTTAGATCATCTTCGGATCTTATTCCAGTTTCAAGTATAATGGAAGGTCTAACAGTGACTGGTGGTACAGGCAATGCTTGTAAAATAAACCACTCAGGTCTGGCAGTGTCTACATTATAATTCAACAATCTAAGATCTTCGTCAAGGATTTGTGAAAACCGTTCTCTTATTGTAATTGGTAATAGTCTATTTTCTCCAAGATCAGTTTTCTCAATGAATATAGTTGGCTTCGTAAAAATAAGTTCGTATTGTGGCTTTCCACAATGTGGACATTCCTTTGATTTTTTTGCCTTTTCAAGTATCTGCTCTGGAATACGCTTCTGTGATATCACAGTATATGATGCACGATACGATTTGAATTTTGAAAACTCATCAAGTACATCTTGTGGAACTTTTATCCTTGAACAAGATCTACACGTAGAGACTAACAATTTGTGAATATTATCAATGAATGCAATATGTAACACAGGTTCTGCAAGCTCTATGTGTCCAAAATGACCAGGACATCTAGCAGATGTATTACCACATGTTAGACACTTTTGACCAGGTTCTAATGTTCCGAGACGACCATCCATCAATCCTCCTTGTACTGCTAGCCCATCTTCATCATAAGTTTCAGGTGCAGTGATTTCTGCTACGGAATATTTCCGAATCTCATTAGGAGACCAAACACAGAATTTAATTCCATCAATGGCTTTTACTGTTTGAATCGACATTATATCCTCTCCTTAACTAGTAAACGTGGTGCAACATTCAGACTAGACATTTCCTGTAATAGCAGCTTAAATGCATATGCCACAGATACAGAACTTACTTTACCCTTATCGCCACAAACTCTGCAATAGTATCTTCTTTGTTTAATATCATGATACGCTACAAGACCACACCGCTCACATACATAGATTTCAGACTTATCAGACTCATCAAGCAATCTGTCTTTGAGAATCATCGATGCTCCATAGGCTATTATACAATCCCTTTCCATTTCTCCAAATCTTAAACCTCCTCCACGTGCTCTACCCTCCGTAGGCTGCTTGGTTAACATCTGAACTTGTCCACGTGCACGCGCATGTATCTTATCTGCAACCATATGATGTAGTTTTTGATAATATACAACTCCAATGAAAACCTCAACAGGGAATTGTTTTCCTGTTCTACCATCATACATTATTTCCTTACCAGAATACTTGAAACCAGCTGCGTCCATTACATCCTTTACATCATCCATCTTCTCACCAACAAACGCAGATGCATCAGCTTTCTTGCCTCGTATTGCAGCTGCCTTACCCGTTATTGATTCCATCATCATACCAACAGTCATTCTTGATGGGAATGCATGTGGATTTATCAAAACATCCGGTGATACACCGCTGGCAGTATAAGGCAAGTCTTCCGCCTTGGCTAGTAAACCGACTACACCTTTTTGACCGTGTCTTGAGGCAAATTTATCTCCAATTTCTGGAAGGCGCATATCTCTTATTCTTACTTTGTACATTTTTCCACCTTCGTTTGATTGAGTTAAAACAATTGTATCGACTGTACCTATTTCAGAAGGTCTTACGCCTATGGAAGTATCCCTTCTATATGGTCCAGTAGAGGAAGATTCACGATACTCTTCCATAAATCTAGGTGGACTAGTTTTACCTATGAGGATATCACCACCAAGAACATTTGATGATACCGCGATGATTCCATCATCTTCCAATAGACGATACGATTTTTCACCCTTATATCCACGAAGGTTATCGTCAGCGTTTGGGATTTCAAAATTGTCACGCATTCCGCCTGGATATTGTTTTGCTTCTGATTCATAGATTCTATAAAAGAATGTACGTCCTAATCCTCTTTCAACCGCAGGCTTACTAAGAACTATAGCATCCTCAATGTTATATCCATCAAACGGCAAGACTGCAACTACACAATTTTGTCCTGCAGGTCGCTTCTCAAGACCTAGAAGTGACATAGCCCTTGTAGACACAATAGGAGTTTGTGGATACAACATAGAATGTTGTCTAACATAAGTGCTAGTATTCATCATTGGTGTTGAAAAACCAAGACTTTGTTTGGCCATAGCAGACTCGTAAGTATTACGTGGAGATTGATTGTGTTCAGGATATGGTATGATTGATGCGCCAGCGCCCAAAATTGCTGAAGGAAAAATTTCCATGTGAGAATATTTCTTAACGTTTTTGTCGTCTAATGTTATAATGCAATTTTCTTCTTCATTAGCATCGATAAGTTCCATAACACCCATTCTAAGAAGATCGTTCCATGAAACTAGTTTCTTCAGAATTTTTTCAAGAAGATCTGACGTGAGTGCTAACTTTCCTTCTTTTATTATAACAAGAGGGCGTAAAACTCGTCCTGCATTGCAGTTAACATATAGTCTTTTAGTGGCTCCTTCCTGCTCTGGTTGATGTATAGATATTCCAATGTGTGGGTGAATCTTAGATGATCTGCGTAATTCACGTAAAGAACTTGCTAGTTTTTCGCCATCCTTATGGTAGCCAATTAATTTTCCATCCACAAAAACCCTAGTTCCATCCTTTTTTACCGGATCCTTAACCTCCGAAAAATGGGATGTTCCAATCTCATACAATTTTTCAATAATTTCTTCAGAGGGTATACTTACTGAAATTATTGCAGATAGAGCCAAATTCTTGACTAAACCACAGTTAGAACCCTCTGGTGTTTCACTTGGACAGATCCTACCAAAGTGTGTAGAATGTAAATCTCGTGCCTCAAAATTAGGCTGAGTTCTACTCAAAGGTGACTGAACACGTCGTAGATGGCTTATAGTAGACAAGTAATTTGTTCTATCAAGTAGTTGTGTAACTCCAACTCTTCCACGTCCCCAATTTCCTGTGGCTATAGCATTATTGAGTTTATCAGATATTATGCCAGGACGGATCGCTGCACTAACAGCATTGATTCCACGTTTTTGACCAGAACGTTCAAGCTGATATTTCATATCTCGAACAAGATTTCTAAATGCAGTTCGGAATAAATCAGCCAACATCTGTCCTGCAAACTTGACAACCTTGTTTCCATAATGGTCCTTGTCATCCGGTTCGATCCATCCAAGTTTTAACTCTAGTAATTTACATGCAGCCTCACCCAAAAATTGTGTCTTCTCTTTTCTGTTTTCAGGTTGCTTACCCAAGTGTGGAAGTAATCCCCAATCTAACAATGTTTCCGCACGTTTGATCTGAAATTCTTCTAACATACCAGGTGCTATTCTTTTACTGATGTACACTATTGCATCTTTTGATGTAGCAATCTCTGTCTTTTCAAAAGAACCCTCAAGTTCATTTTGTACTTGATCATTCAAAGATATTGCTGATGCGATTTCTTTATCGGACTCTAATCCAAGAGCACGCATTAAAGTGGTTATCGGAATGTCAACAGGAGAACCCGGTATTCTTGCGACAATAAGACTATCCTCTTTCAGTATAAGCTCAAGTTTTGCACGATAACCAATGATTGAAGAGTAAACTTTTGCTTTGAATACTTTTTTACCACCAACTTTTTCTGCGTCAACAATAATTTTGTTGTAAGATAAATCTTCCAATCCAACTATCACTCGCTCAGATCCATTAATGATGAAGTAACCACCGGGATCTTCTGGATCTTCTGCGTGATCAATTAGTTTTTGTACTGAAAAATTTCGTAAAATACAAGATTCTGACTTTACCATCACTGGTATATCTCCAATGTGAATGAATCTGGTTTCTAGAGTTTTTCCATCCTCAATCACATTTGCTTCCATCATCAGTGGTGCAACGTATGAAACATTACGTAGACGCGCCTCTGCAGGAGTAATGTGTGTAACAGAACCATCAAGTTCCATCATTCGTGGTTGCTTAAACTGAATTCGACCTAGTTGAATTTTGTATGGATACTCGGCATTTTCTATATCAATATGATTAATTTCATTAATTATTTCTTGTAATCCTTTTTTTAAAAACTCGTCAAATGAGTTAAGATGTTGTTTAGCAATACCTTCTCTAGAGAGAATGTCTTGTATTATGCTCCAACGCATATTGGTAGAATCAGTCATACTTCAACCACATACCTGTAATAGAAACTTTCTCCAGCAGTTGCACTTTTCCTGGTAATCTTTATCATATCGCCAGGTTTTACACCAAGTCCAATAATCGCCGGATCGTTAACAAAAATTAATGGTAGATCGGTAGGCTGGCAATGATATGTTTCTAACACTTCTTCCGCCTCCTTTTTCGTGATTATTTCATGCTTTGGGACATAGATATGATCGGGCGCTAAAGTTAGACGTTTCTTAGTTGCTATAGGAAAAACCTCCGACTATAATATCAATTGGGGATAGGAATAAGCAACACAAACAGCAAAAACCGGTTTTGCTTTAATATATATTTACTCGGAATTTTTTGGAAAAATTCCCAATTTTTGGTTTCATTTAGATCTATTTTTGGATAAAATTGGAAAATAAGAGAAATGGGACTTTGAGGCTTTCATGATTTAGGATAAATCCATATACAAAAGTAATGAAGAAACATAAATAGGACTCATTCTGACGATATAATAATGAATTCTCGTAGACATACGATCACATCACTTTCGATAGTGTTTCTTGCAGTAACTATTATGTCTGTTTCTGCCTTTGGGCAAGATGCCTTTGCAGGACATGGTGGCGGATCTGGAATGTCACTGTCTGTAGATTGTTCTGGCTCAAGTTGTGACATTAGTGGAACAACTGACAGAAATGACGAACCTGTTATGTTAGTAATAACACAAGCTAACGGTAACATAGTTAACATTGGTCAATTAGATGTTGACCATGGTGAATATAGTGCAACATGGGCAATAAATGCTGATGACGGCACTGCAACAGTTAGCGTAAACCAAGGAGCATCTTCAAAATACAGTCTATCAGTTGACGTTGATGTTTCAGGTGGAAGTTCTTCATCATCTGACTCAATAAGCAACATTGTTATTTCTGACACAGAAGCAAATACAGGAACAATTACTACCTCTGTTGAACAACGCGGTCTATCATTAAACGCCGGTGGTGTTGAAGGTTCTACTACAATTGATGTAAGTGGATCAACTGACAGAAATGGAGACATTACACTCACAGTTACAGCACCAAATGGAAACATTGTTGGAGTATCTCAGATATCTCCTTCAGGTGGAAGCTTTGCTACAACTATTGAAGTAGGCGGACCACTATGGAGCCAAGACGGTGATTATACAATCTCAGCACATCAAGGTGCTTCCACACTTTATCAAGCATCAGCTCAAGTTGAAGTTGTAGATGGACATGTAATCCCAGAATTTGGTGTAATAGCAGCAATGATACTTGCAGTAGCAATAGTATCAATTATTGTAGTTACAGCAAAAACAAGATTGAGTATAGTACCAAGGTACTAAAATTCATCTTTTTATTTTGTTTATTAGACTTACTAGATAAATAGACTATATCACGTTTAACAAATTATATGAATAGATACGTAGCGTTTGTACCTATTGCAATTTTAATTCTAGGTGGACCTGGTATTGTGTCACAAGCTTTTGCCGTAACGGTCATGACAATAGAAACTGATAAGCAAGTTTATGATCATGCTTCAACTATCATTCTATCAGGAAATGTTTATCCTGTAGACTTACGAGGCTCTGAGGTTACCATTGTATGTAAGAGTCCAGCACCAGGTATTTGTGGTGTATTTCAACTTAAGCCAGATAGTAACGGAGATTTTTCAGTTGAGATTAAAACACAAACTGCTATGATGAAGTATGATGGTATGTATCAATTCGATGCTACATACAGTAACTTAGCAAGTGCAACTACGTCAATAGAGCTAGTTGATGCTATAGCATCATCTGAATCGCCTGAATCACCTGAATCACCTGAAATCGGAACTGCTGTAACTGGAACATCTGAAACGGATGATGTAACATTTTATCGGTTAGGTGCAGGGCAGATAGAATACGATATGACATGTGATGCTGATCCTGCTTTCTTTGCCAACGCAGATGATGACAGTATTGTAATACATCTTGAACCAAAAAGTGATGGAATAATAACGCTCACTCTACATGAAGAATTAATCAAGCCATTTGAGGATGGAACATTTGCAGTTATAATAAACAATCAAGAAATGGAGGATTTTACACAAGTTGGAAATACGCTAACAATTCCATGTACTGTTGGAACTGAAAAAATCGAAATTCATGGTAGTTGGGCAATCCCAGAATTTGGTGTAATAGCAGCAATGATACTTGCAGTAGCAATAGTATCAATTATTGTAGTTACAGCAAAAACAAGATTGAGTATAGTACCAAGGTACTAAAATTCATCTTTTTATTTCCACAATCAAATCAGTAAAGGACATATAGAATTCGAATTTAAATTAATTATGCATAATTGTGTATTTTTTTGTCTTTTACTTCTTACTATAACAATCTCTATGGGTCTAGTCTTCCATACTGCAGAGGCTGAATCCATATCTCTTTCAACTAATAATGACACATTCTATCTGGGTGATTATATTGTTGCATTTGGAAGTGTTGATACTGTTTTCGAAGATATGCCGATAACTCTGCAAGTATATTATGGATCAGCCTTGATAGATGTAGATCAGGTGCCAGTTGCAAGTGATGGAACATTTGCTGCACGCTTCAATGCTGATGGACAGCAATGGAAAGAGGAAGGAACTTATTCTATTAGAGCGTTTTATACTGCCAACATAATTGCAGAAACAACATTTGAGTTTTATAACGAAGTGGCTGACAAAAGTTCTGCAATTTTTCCTGTTGATATCCCTAATTCAGGAACATTTGATGTGGGATATACAATAAGAGGAGGCGAGATTAAAGATATAGAAATGGACTTAGATCGTTACGCGCTGCTAATACAAACATCAATGGATTCCAGTGGTAACATAATCCTGAAATTACCCCGAGAAAGCTTTGATGCTCAAAACGATGGAAACGATGAAACTTTTATTATTTTAATTAGCAAGGAAAATACCAGCTCAGAAAATTTTATTCAGGCTGAATACGAGGAAGTTGGAACTAGTAGTGAGTATAGAACTATACGTATACAATTAGAAGAAGATGACAAATGGATTGAAGTAATAGGCACATACATAATTCCTGAATTTGGAAGTGTAGTGACTATAATTTTGATTGCAGCTGTAGCTTCAACAATTATAATTTCTAAAAGTAGGCTTTCTATTAGATATAATTAGATTCAGAAATTATATTTTGTTTTGTATGGAGAAACGCTGCGTAGCTCAGATACAACTTTTTTTAAAACTTCAACCGCTTGTTCTACTTCATCTAATGTATTCATATATCCAAATGACATACGCAATGAACCAGATATCTGCTCGTGATTAAAACCCATTGCCTTCAATACATGCGATGCTTTTTGAGTGTGTACTGAACATGCAGAACCTGTTGATGCAGCAATTCCATGCTCATCCAATTTTATGATCAAATCCTCGCCGTTTACACCAAGAAATGTTAAATGAATATTATTAAAAATTCTTTTTTCAGGATGACCATTAAGTTTTACATGAGGTAT
>ENA-UPTF01001444-UPTF01001444.1-marine-metagenome-genome-assembly--contig:-NODE-1444-length-14887-cov-2.238352_pt1 | contig 14887 bp, 15 predicted proteins | sample MGYA00238166_ERZ767019 | MGnify/ENA primary metagenome ERZ767019 (study PRJEB28930, sample SAMN06266391) | marine metagenome | isolation source: Sea water from 250 m depth | place: Atlantic Ocean...
GGTTTAAATAGAACGAAAAACGAACTTAGCAAAGACATTTCTAATACTATTAGCGAGTGGGAAAAAATTAAAGATAGGACCGTTCAATCTGTTGCACCAGCATTAATTTATGAAGAGGGTGATATTATTAAAAGAGCCTTGAGAGATATATATGATAATGAAACCAAAAATGTAGTTGTAGAAGGAAATGAAGGATATCAAAAAGCAAAAAACTTTATGAAACTAATAATGCCAAAGTGCGTTAAATATGTTAAAAAATATAGAGGAAAAGTACCTTTGTTTTATAAAGAGGGAATTGAAAAAAAGTTAAATCAAATTTTTGAACCAATATTAAAACTGAAATCTGGAGGATATATAGTAATTAATCCAACAGAGGCGTTAGTTTCTATCGATATTAATTCTGGAAAATCTACAAAAGAAATTGATGTGGAAAGAACAGCTTTAGCAACAAACTTAGAGGCTGCAGATGAAATAGCAAGACAAATTAAGGTTAGAGATTTAGCTGGACTAATAATTATAGATTTTATCGATATGCTCAATTTTAATAATAGAAGAATGGTTGAAAAAAGATTGAGAGATAATTTTAAAAATGATCGCGCAAGAATTCAACTTGAAAGAATAAGTAATTTTGGTCTATTAGAAATGTCTAGACAAAGATTAAGGGAAAGCTCAGTGCAATGGAATATTGTACTAACGTTGGACTCTTTTTCTTCTAAAATACTCAAATTAACTGAAGAGCAAGCGCTTTCTAATAAAATCAAAAATGTCAATATCAAAGTTGCCGAAAAGGTAAGCAAAACTATCAAAGAACAATTTGATGACGAACTTTCATATTGTAAAAAAAAACATAATCTACAAATAAATTTTATTAGTGATAATTCATTAATAATTCCTGAATATAAAATTGAATTATTAAATAAAAATAAAAAAATTATTAAAATCCTAGAACATGAAACAAAACCTAAAGAAAACTTAAATCATAATAAATTTTATCCTAAAAGTAATCGGAAATTTTTAAATAAACGTTTAAAAAGTAAAAAGATACAATCATTTAGAAAATATAGAAATAAAAAATATTATAAAGAACCTTCGATAAAAAACTACAAATCTGGAATCAAAATTTAAATTATATTTTTTTTTGGTGATGAAGGATTTCCAAATTCTCTCTTTTTCATCCTGCCGGCTAAATAAGATTTTCTTCCTGCCATAACTGCAAATTTCATTGCTTCTGCCATTAAAATTGGATTTTTAGCTTCTGCAATTGCAGAATTGATTAATACCCCATCACATCCTAATTCCATAGCAATGGTCGCATCCGAAGCTTCACCAACGCCAGCATCTACTATCACCGGAACTTTGGATTGTTCTTTAATTATTTTTATATTAATTTTATTTTGAATCCCTAAACCCGAACCAATAGGTGCGGCCAATGGCATAATCGAGGATGCACCAACATCTTCCAATTTTTTTGCCATAATTGGATCGTCTGTACAATAAACCATTACCTTAAATCCTTCTTTGACTAATATTTCGGTCGATTTAATTGTTTCTATCATATTTGGGTACAATGTCTTTTTGTTCCCCAATACTTCAAGCTTAACTAATTTCCATCCTCCCATTTCTCTCGCCAATCTTAATGTCCTAAGCGCATCATGAGAGTTGAAACAACCAGCGGTATTTGGAAGATAAGTAACTTTTTTAGGATCAATATAATCCATTAAGGTTGGTTCTTTTTTATCAGTAATGTTAACTCTTCGAACAGCTACAGTTACCATGTCTGCACCAGAGGCCTTTATTGCATCTGCGGTTTGTTGAAAGCTCTTGTATTTTCCTGTTCCTACAATTAATCTTGATATAAATTTTTTCTTAGCAATTACGAAATTATCTTTCATATATTCTATCCCCCTCCAATGAATTGGACAATTTCGATTTTATCGTTTTTTTTTAAAAATATTTTACTATATTTTTTTTTATCTGCTATTTCACCGTTCAATTCTATAGCTACTTTATTGTTATCTTTTTTTAATATTTTTAATAAATCTTTAAGATTATACCCCATCTTTATTTGATGCTTCTTACCATTCAATTGAATTTTTATTTTTTTTAAGTTATTCATAAAAAAGACTTATTTATTTAAATATTATAATCCATGACAACAAAAATATTAATTATAAATGGACCAAATCTCAATCTTTTAGGAAAAAGAGAAGAAAATCATTACGGAAAAACAACTTTTGAAGAACTACAACAGAATTGTCAAGATTATGCCAAAAATAAAGACATTGAATTGACATTTAAACAAACAAATATTGAAGGTGAAATTGTTTCCTTAATACAAGAATCAAATAAAAAATTTGATGGTTTGATAATTAATGCTGCTGGATACACTCACACTTCAGTAGCTATTCGTGATGCACTAGTTATTTTTAAAAAACCCAGTATCGAACTACACATATCAAACATATATAAAAGAGAAGAATTTAGACATAAATCTATGATAAGCGATGTTGTAACTGGAATAATTTGTGGGTTAGGCAGTAATGGTTATATTTTGGCCATAAATGCAATGCATGAATTACTAAAAAATGGAAATAGATAAAAAAATAATAAGAAAATTAATAGAAGTTTTAGAAGATCTAAAAAAATCATTAAAAGATAAAGAGATTATTAATAGTGATGACCTAATTGAAAAAAAAATTGTTGACTCTAAAGCAGTTATAAAAAGTCCTATAGTTGGAACAGCCTATTTGTCTTCTGAACCGGGAGCCAAGCCTTTTGTTTCTGTTGGAAAAAAAATTAAAAAAGGTGATACTGTTATGATAATTGAGGCTATGAAAACAATGAATCATGTTCCTTCTCCCATAAATGGAACTATTAAAAAAATATGCATAGAAGATGGCCAGCCAATTGAATTTGGGCAAGTTTTGGTATTGCTAGATTAATGTATAAAAAAATTCTTGTCGCAAATAGAGGAGAAATTGCAGTTAGAATAATTAGAGCTTGTAAAGAATTGGGCGTTTCGACTGTTGCTGTTCATTCTGATGTAGATCAGGACTCAATGCACGTAAGACTTGCTGATGAAAGTGTATGTATAGGATCTCAACAACCTCAAAATAGCTATTTAAATATTGCGGCCTTATTATCAGCGGCAGAATTAACCAATGCTGAAGCTGTGCACCCTGGATATGGTTTTTTATCAGAAAACTATAATTTTGCAGAAATGGTAATTAAACATGGAATAAAATTTATAGGACCAAGTCCACAATTAATTAAAAGTATGGGAAATAAAATTGAGGCTAAACAAATCGCATCTAAAAACGGTTTACCGATAATTCCAGGTTCTGAAAGAGGAATAGCTAATTTAGATCAAGCCAAAAAAATTTGTTCATCAATTGGCTTTCCAATTTTGGTTAAAGCATCAGGTGGTGGTGGTGGAAAAGGCATGAAAATAGTAGCAAAAGAATCAAATTTAGAAATTGCTATAAATGAAGCAAAAAATGAAGCAAAAAAATATTTTAATAATGATGAAGTTTATATTGAAAAATACTTTAATAATCCAAGGCATATAGAAGTTCAAATTCTTTCTGATAAAAATAAAACAATTCATCTTGGAGAAAGAGATTGTTCCGTTCAGAGAAGATATCAAAAATTAATTGAAGAATCTCCTAGTCCTATTTTAAGTGCCGAGGTAAGAAAAGATCTTTTATCCAAAACTGTAAAAATGGTTGAAAACATTGGATACGAAGGAGCTGGAACAGTTGAATTTATATATGACAGTGGAAAATTTTATTTTTTAGAAATGAATACCAGAATTCAAGTAGAACATCCTGTTTCAGAAGTTATAACTGGAATTGATATTGTAAAAGAACAAATTAGTATAGCAGCAAAAGGATACACTTCCTTAAATCAGACAGATATAATTCCGAGAGGTCATGCAATAGAATGCAGAATTAATGCCGAAGATCCTAGTAAAAACTTCCAACCAAGCCCCGGAACTATTAGTGTTTGTCATCAACCTTCTGGATTTAGAACTAGAGTTGATGGGGCAATATTTCAGGGATGCAAAATTTCACCCTATTATGATAGTTTAATTTGTAAGTTAATTTGCCATGGTAGAAATAGAACTGAAGCGATTCAAAGAACCCTTAGATCTCTAGATGAGTTTGTTATAGAAGGCATCACTACAACAATTGATCTTCATAAAAAAATTATAAATCATCAAAAATTTATTAGCTCAAATTTTAATGTTAACTGGTTAAATCAAGAAAAATTTAACTAAATATTGCTGCAACCCAACAACCATAAATCATATATTGCGTGATCTAAAGATCTTAGGGTTGGACTGGACGCAAAAGTCCATCCGTTAAATACAAAAACTTGGTCATTTTTTTTGTCGGATGTATCAATTACTTGTAAATAAGCAACTGTATCAGGAGGTTGATCGATATCTGAAACTTTACATTTTAAAGGTTTAATTTTTAAATTACCAAAGTATTTTTCTTCACCTAATTTTATGCTCAATGTAGAAGTTTTTGCTGTAATTTTATTTAGAGCTTTTATTTCAATAGTAATAATTTCGCTATTTAATTTTTGAGGCTCTTTATATCTCACTTGTTGTGATATTTGTTGGCCAGCATTATCTTCTTCTACAAATTCTTCTATTTCTTCGTACGTGGATGGTAAATCTTTTAAGTCCTCGATTTTGATATTTGAAATTGTTTCACTAAAAGATTGGTTTAAATTAAAAAAAAAACAAATAAAAAAATAAATACTATATTTTCCAAGTTTCATATTTTTTTTTGATAGTTTTGTTTTCAATTATTTTTTTTGGTCTGTAGGCTTTATTTGTTCCTGTTAAATTAGACACATGTCTCTTTTCCCAAGAATACTTTTTTTGATTAGCAACTGGCAGCTTGTTGTTTGTGAAATGAATCCAGTTGTACCAATTTGGAGGAATATTGGATGCTTCAACAGTTTTCTTATATATTACCCATCTCCTACCAGATTTACTTTCGTAATACTTGTTGCCAAATTCATCGATTCCTTTTAGTTTGCCTGAAAAAAAAGTGAGAATCATTGTTCCTATTGTCTGTCGATTCCACCATGTAAATATTTGCTTTAATAAGTTCATAAAATATTAACACTAAAGATTGTTATATTATCTGTAAAAAATAATTTTTTACACAATTATCAATTGTAAAAAAAAAATTAGACTTAATTATGAATTGGTATATACCATAAATAAGTTCTTTTCTTAAAAAAATTTAATTCGAGGCACGAAGATATGTCAAAATACTTAGTTGAAACCTTTTACACTTGTAGTTTTAAAGTTAAACATTATCTGGATGAGTTAAATGAAGATCAACTTTCAAAACTAGATCAACGAGAAGATGGTAAGTTTGAAATTATTGATGTTAAATTAGACACTAGAAAAACAAAAAATTTGGGGAATAAAAATATAACAAATTTAAACTCTTTATCTAAATCTAATAATAAATCTTTAGAAGTTCCCAATATAGTTCAAAAAAATTTAAGTGAACAAATATCAGAAAAAAAGAATGAGAAAATAAATTTGCAGATTAATGAAAAATCATATCCTAGAATTAAAATGCCTGACAGAAGAAAAGGTTATATTCAAAAAGTTACCATTGGTAATCACAAGGTATACTTGCATACTGGAGAATACAATGATGGTAAATTAGGTGAAATATTTATTGATACAAGTAAAGAAGGAGAATTGGTCAAGGCTTTAATGAATAACTTTGCTATAGCAATTTCATTGGGTTTACAATATGGGGTTCCACTTGACGAGTTTGTCAATGCCTATGTGGGAACAAAATTTGAACCCTCTGGTAAAATTGAAGGTAATGATAGAATTTTGAGTGCGTCTTCTATTTTAGATTATATATTTAGAGAACTTGCAATATCATATTCGGGCAGAGAAGACTTGGCCCATACACCATCATTGACACATCAAGAAAGCAACAAAGAAATTAACAAAGAAGAAGATACGCAATTTTTAAAATTAATTAAAGATATTACTAGCAAAGGTTTTGTAAGAAGTAATTATGAAAAAAAACTAATTGATCTCACTGATGTAAGAATTAATTTAAAAAGTAAAAAATAATTAAATTAATTTTTGTTTTCTTTAATAGTCTTTATATTTAGTTCTTTCAGTTGTTGATCCGTTGCCTCTGATGGGGCATCCATTAGCAGATCTTGGGCGTTTTGATTTAGCGGAAACAAGGTTATTTCTCTTATATTTTCTACATTCGCTAGTAACATTACTATCCTATCTATGCCTGGAGCCAATCCACCATGTGGAGGAGCCCCGTAAGATAGCGCTTTAATCATTCCTCCAAATTTACTATCAACATCTTTTTTTAAATATCCAACTTTTGAAAATACTTTATAGAACATTTTTGGAAGATGATTTCTGATAGCGCCTGAGGATAATTCAATGCCATTACATACCAAATCATATTGTTCTGCAAGAATTTTAAGAGGATCTATTTTATCAAACTCATCATAGCTTACTTTTGGCATAGAAAATGGATTATGACTAAAATCAATTTTTTTTTCTTCTTCGTTAAACTGATATAATGGATAATCTATAATCCAACAAAATCGAAATTGATTTTTTTGTATTAAATTTAAATCTTCAGCTATTTTTTGTCTTGCTAAACCAGAAATTTTTTCAGCAATTTGTTTTTTTTCACAAGAAAAAAATACAGCATCACCATCTTTAAGATTACATGCTTTGACTATTTTATTGATTCCGTTATCAGAAAAAAATTTTGCAATAGGTCCTGATCCTGCAAGTTTATCTTTAATTTTTATTATTGATAAATAAGCAAGTCCATTGGCACCTTCGGTTTTTGCCCATTCGTTTATACTATCATAAAAACTTCTCGGTTTTTTAAAAGTATTAGGGGCAGGAATTGCTCTTACAATAGCACCTTTATTAATCTGTTTTTTGAATATATTCAATTTAATATCAACAGAGTTAAATATGTCGGTAACATCTGAAATTTTTAAAGGATTTCTTAAATCTGGTTTGTCAGTTCCGTATTGCAACATTGAATCATCAAAAGAAATTTTTTTGAATGGATAATCTGAAACTTTTTTTCCACATCCAAATTCACTGAACAATTCATAAAAGAGTGGTTCCATAGTTGAAAAAATATCTTCTTGTTCAACAAATGACATTTCTATATCTAGTTGATAATGTTCTCCAGGACTCCTGTCTGCCCTACCATCTTCATCTCTAAAACATGGTGCAATCTGAAAATATTTATCAAAACCAGCTACCATAATCATTTGTTTAAATTGTTGAGGAGCTTGTGGTAATGCATAAAATTTTCCAGGATTTAATCTGCTTGGAACCAAAAAATCTCTAGCACCCTCTGGGCTAGATGCAGTTAAAATTGGTGTTTGAAATTCGTTAAATCCCAAGCCGACCATTTTTTTTCTAATAAAAGAAATTACTTTCGATCTTAAAATAATATTTTTATGCATTGTTTGTCTTCTGAGATCCAAAAATCTGTATTTTAGCCTTATATCTTCTGGATAATCCTGTTCTCCAAAAACTGGTATCGGTAATTCTTCAGCTTCAGATAAAATCTCTAACTCTTTAAACTCAACTTCTATTTTTCCTGTGGGTAAATCTTTATTGATGGTTTCTAAGGTTCTTTTCAATACCTTTCCTGTTATAGAAATTACAGAATCAGGCTTAATTTTTTCCAAAATTTTAAAATTTGTATTTGTGGTCTCAATAACGCATTGCGTAATTCCATAGTGATCTCTAAGATCAATGAATAACAGGTTTCCATGATCCCTTTTTCTATGCACCCAGCCTGACAATTTTACAGTAGTATTTTCATGACTCGGTCGAAGCTCTGAACAATTATGTGTTCTATATTTATGCAATTTTTACCTTATTTTTTTAATGCTTCTTTTATGGTTGCCAAATCAACTGGCTTACCTTTTTTTAAACTGAGTTTATCTACTTTATGAATAAATAAAAATATTTTTTCATATGATCGATCGATTCTTTTAATAATATATTCAATTAATTTTTTATCAATATTTATTTGTCTATCAGATAGATACTTGATCAACAATGCAAAAATTAAATTATCATCAGGATTTTTGATTCCAATTATTAAACAATTTCTAATTCTTGAAATAAGATCAGGTAGTTTAAAATTAAATTTATTTAGTGGCTCCAAGGAAGTTATCAGTAAATATTTATTTTCCTGTTCTATTATATTTAAAACTGTGTATAACAAGTTTTCTGAAAAATTTTCATCTAAATCTTCAATAATTACAGCCTGCTTAGTTTTAAAATTTTGAATCGTTTCATCTGAAAATTTTCCAGAAAAAACTTTTATACAAGCAGTTTTTTTTTCAAAAATTGAAGCTAAGTGAGATTTGCCTGAAAATTTTTCTCCATATAGATTAATTGTTTTTTTAATCCATTTTGGCCAACAATTAATTAAATTATATGCCTCTTGATTGCTAGAAGATAAATAATAATCTTGATCTAAGTAATTTTTATTAAGCTTAAAGTTAAATAATATTTGATCTTTATTATTCATTGTATTACCCAAAGACCTTCGTCATTAACTATTTCGAAACCATAAATAGAAAATTGTTTTATTAATTTATTAGGATTTGTATTGTAAACAATTTCATAAACTGTCTTGTTTAAATCAAATTTTTTAATTGAAAAAGAGTTTATATCATCAATTTTAGTTAGAGTATTTTCAAATTTAGAAATTTTGTCTGCATTATTACTATTTAAAATTAAATTTATTGATAATTTAATAGAAGTATTTATTTCATTAAAATCTTTCCATATATCATTTAAGTGCACTTTTACTTTTTTAATCACAGTTACTATTGAATTTACATCTTTAATATCTACTTTATAAAAAATTAAGTTAGAATTTTTTTTATATTCTTGAAATTTAATTTTAGAAAAAAAATTTAGTTTTTTGTTCTCTAAATATATTAAACTTAAAATATAATTTTCTGTGTTATACTTTTTGGCAATCTCTATTATATCTAAATTTTCTAAGTTTTCTTGAGAACTAATCAATTTTAAAGTTTCATCTATGTCCTCAAGAGGCATGATATAATTTATTAATCCACTTTGATCTTTATTAGTTAGCCAATATTTATAAAAAATATTATCATTAAAAAGGTGCAAATTCTCTTGTTCAATAATAATGGGTAAGAACAAAACTGATATTTGTTTTGGGTTTGAATAAAATAAGTTTTTTTTCTCTAAAAAAAATTTTATTTTTTTTTGTTAAAATATACATCAAAATTTGCATAGTATTTACTTTCTCTGAAAATTTCATTTTTAATTTTAAAATTTTCGACCAAGGTTTTTATTTCTTTTATATTAACATTTTTTAATTTCTTGATATCCGTAGAATTTAGAATTTGACTTAATAATCTATAAAATGCTTTTTTAAATGCATCATCAATAATCTTATTTCTTGAAAATTCCAAATCTATTTCTTTAGAAATTTCTAATTCTTCTACTGCCAATGTATGATTTGATGCTAGAGAATGATCCGATGAAATAAAAAATAGAAATGTTAAAGTAAAAATAATATTGAATATTTTTTTAATTATATTTGAAAAAGAAATAAACATTCTCTAATAATAGTTAAAAAAGAATGCTTTACCTATAAAAAAAGTGGAGAAAACTCTTCAAATACTAATAAGTTTATAAAATATATATCTTGATTAATTAAAAAAAAAATCTATTTCTGCTTTAGCATTTTCGGGACTGTCTGATCCGTGCACTGAATTTTTATCAATAGAAATTCCATAAAGTTTTCTAATCGTACCATCTTTTGCTTTTTTAGGATCTGTATCTCCCATTAGGTCTCTGTTTTTTTGAATAGCATTTTCACCATCTAAAATCATTGCAATTATTGGTCCAGAAGAAAGATAAGAACATAGTTTCTCATAAAATGGTTTTGTTTGGTGAACTTTGTAAAACTTCTCAGCTTCTTCTTTGGATATTTGTATTTTTTTACTATCGACAATATTTAATTTATTATCTAAAAAAATTTTTTTTATTTTTGTCTCTAGTTCTCTTTCAACTGCATCTGGTTTAATAATTGATAATGTTCTTTCTAATGAATTGTTATTCATAATACTCCTCTATTAGTCTATTTAGGAGACGTACACCAAAACCTGTTGCACCACCGGGGTTTAAATTTGCAGCTTTTTTTGAAAAAGCCATTCCTGCAATATCTAGATGTGCCCAAGGTGTTTTGTTAATTATAAATCTTTGTAAAAATTGAGCTGCTGTTATTGATCCGGCACCACCTGAGTAATTAATGTTCTGCATATCTGCTACTGGAGAGTTCATTAATTTATCATAGCTTTCATCTAAAGGTAGTCGCCAAACTTTTTCACCAATTTTTTTACCAACATCGAAAATTTTGTTTGACAGTTCATCGTTGTTTGAAAATAATCCCGCATATTCTTCTCCCAACGATACGATGATTGCTCCAGTTAGGGTAGCTAAATCAATTATAAATTTAGGTTTAAAATTTTTTTCAGTAAAACTCAGAGCATCAGCTAAAACTAATCTTCCTTCTGCATCTGTATTAAGAACTTCAATCGTTTTACCAGAATAGGACTTTACAATGTCTCCTGGTCTCTGAGCATTTCCTCCAGGCATATTTTCAACAAGTCCAACTACTCCAACTGCGTTTATTTTTGCTTTTCTTAGAGCCAAAGTTTTTAGTAGCCCAACTACTACTGCTGATCCCGCCATATCATATTTCATTTCTTCCATAAATCTCGCCGGCTTTAAGGAAATTCCCCCAGTATCAAAACAAACTCCTTTTCCAACAAATGCTAACGGTCTCTCTTTTGATTTTTTGTTTCCTTTCCATTCAATGGTAACCAAAAAAGATTCATTAATGCTTCCTTGGCCTACTCCTAAAAGAGAATGCATTCCTAATCTTTTCATTCTTGATTCGTTATAAACTTGGATTTTTAAACCCAAAGAAGAAAGTTTTTTTATGGTTTCTACATATTTTTTTGGATACAAAACATTTGGAGGTTCAGAAACCAGATCTCTTGTTTGGAATACTCCAGACTCTATTGCCTTATATTTAGAGTAATTTTTACTTAGTGAAGTTTTTTCAGAAGATATTATTTTTAGTGAAAAATAATAATTATTTTTATCTTTCGTTTTATATTTATCGAAAGAATATGATTTTAAATTAAATCCATGAATAAAATTTGATATTAGTTCAGTATTTTTTTGGTAAAATTTAACTAATTTAAGGGTATTTGAATAAAAGTTTATCTTACTTATCTTGCTCATTTTTACATAAGAAAAAAAATTAGCTCCCATTTTTTCAAAATCATTTGGAAGCAATTTTTCTTTTACTATAATAAATAAAGCTTTATTTTTTTCTGAGATATCGAAACTTATTATTTTCTTTTTTATTTTTTTAGATTTTAAATTTTTCAAATAAACTTGAATTTTATTTAATGTTTGAGCAGAAAAGATTCTGCTTTCTGCTTTTAAGTCAAAATTTTCATTAAGAAAAAAAGTTAACGTTTCTCCTTGTTTAAAATCAATTTTATTATCAAAAATAATAGTATTTTTCATATTTTCTTGTTACAGTTGAATTAAATTAACATATATATTAAATCAACCGTAATGAGAAATACAATTTATAGATATTTTTTTACGGAATTTATTTCTTTATTTACGTTAATATTAATATCAATATGTGTAATTGTTTGGATTGTTCAAGCTGTAAATTATTTAGATTTTGTTACCGAAGACGGACATGCATTTAGTGTTTATTTTACATATTCAGTTTTAAACATACCAAAAGTCATTGGTAGATTAATTCCTTTAGTTTTTTTAATCAGTTTATTAACTACAATATTGCAATTTGAAAAAAATAACGAATTATTAGTTTTTTGGACATCTGGCTTAAATAAAATCAGACTCGTAAATTTTATTTTTACAATTTCAATTTTAATTACATTATTTCAATTATTATTATCACTTTCTATAAGTCCTTTATCTCTGAATTTTGCAAGATCAGTTTTAAAATCATCTAACATAACTCTCTTTCCCTCTTTGGTAAAAGAAAAAAAATTTAATGATACGGTTAAAGGGTTAACTGTATTTGTTGAAAAGAAAAAACCCAATGGAGAAATGTTAAATGTTTTCTTAAGAGATGATACTTCAGGTAATGCAAAATCGAAAACAATCATTGCCAAAAAAGGATACATTGAAACAAAAGGTGTAATGCCATTTGTAAAAGTTGGTGTTTTAACTGAGCGAAATTTTTTAGTTTTATTCGATGGTGTAATCCATACAGAAAAAATGAACAATAAAATTAATTTTTTAAACTTTTACAAAACAGAAATTAATCTATCCTATTTTGATAGCAAAACTACGACTTATCCAAAAATACAGGAAAATAATACTCTTAGTTTATTAAATTGTATTAAGCCATTTTTAGATGAGAGCAAAACTACTCTTTCAGAATCACAGTGTAATGCTAGGATAGATGATATTGCAGCTGAACTGAATAGAAGATTTGGAATGCCTCTTTACATTCCCATCATATCAATAATTATTTGTTATTTGTTATCCTCGAGAATAGAAAGTAAATATTATTTTCTTCAAAAATATATTATTTTTATAACGGCATTTACTATCCTAGTATTTGCAGAAATTATGGTTAGATACTCAGGAAACTCTGTTTTAAGTTCAATCGTTTATTATTCTTTGCCCCCTTTATTAATATTATTGAATTACCTAAATTTAATTAGAATATTTAAATTTGAAAATCTAGATCGATAAAATGTTTAAATTTAATATATTTAAAAGATATTTTTTTGTTGAATACTCTAAAACTTTATTGAATGTTACTTTGATGTTTTTGGCCCTGGGAATTATTCTTAATATATTCGAAGAAGTTAATTTTTTTAAGGATCACGCGGTTGGATTTTTATTACCCGTAACTTTAACTTTTTTAAAGGTGCCCTCAATGATATACAGACTTTTCCCATTTATTTTTTTAATCTCATCAATCATATTATTTTTAAGATTTGTTCGGTCAGAAGAGATAATTGCTTTGAAGATAGCAGGCGTATCAAATTTTAGAATTATAATCTTTCCAGCTTTAATATCATTAGTTTTTGGCATAATTATTGTAACGGGTATAAATACAGTAACTTCAAAACTTACACACAAATATTTGGATATAAAAAATCATTATACTAAAGATAATGATTATTTGGCTGCACTTACAGAAAATGGTATTTGGATAAAAGATAAAATCGACGGAAATACAAATATAATTAGAGCAAGAAGATTAAGTAAAAACAGTTTGATAGATGTTTCTATCTATAAATTTGACGAAAACAATGAGTCTCTATTAAGAATTGAAACACGTAACGCTGATATCAGCAAGCATAATTGGGAATTAAGTGATGCAACAATTTATTACAATGATAGTAACAACGTCTCTGGCTATTTTGCAGAGTATTCTTTTGTAAGTCACTTTGAAATTAACAGCATAAAAAATATTTTTTCCAATTTGGATGCTGTATCTTTTTGGGAACTAAACAAATTAAAAGAGAATTACAAATATTTGGGCTATTCTACTAAAGAAATTGAAAGTGAATTCCATAAAGCTTTGTCCTTCCCGCTTTTTTTAATGTCCATGACACTTCTTGCTGGGGCCGTTGTAATGAATGTAAAGTATAAGGGAAATTATCTGAGTTATGTCATTATTACTATTATTCTTTCGGTTATCATTTTTTATCTTAGTGACTTATCTAGAGCACTGGGAGAAACGGAACAAATTTCTTTAATAATGTCTGTTTGGACTCCTTTAAGTATAGTTTTGATTTTTAGTTCTATAGGAATGATTCATGTTAATGAAAAATAATAAAAATATATTTTTATATTTTATATTAATTTTTTTTTCTTTAATTCAAGGCTTAGTTGCTGATGAATTCGATATTAGTGCATCAAATATAAAGTTACTTCAGGATAACGAAACAATTCAAGCAGAAGGCAATGTTCTTATTGTAGGACAAGATGGAATTATCATTGAATCTGAAAATGCAACTTATGATAAGAAAGAAAATATCATAGATGCAAAAGAATCAGTAAAAATCACCGACAGAAAAACAAATGATGAACTTAAATCAGACAAGATTCGATATTCAAAAAAAAAAGAAGAAATATTAGCTGAAGGCAACGTTTTTTTTAAAGGTAGTGATGAAGTAACCATCGAGACCGAAATCGCTTTATATGACAAAAGAAATCAAGTCATAAAATCTGATCAATCAACAAAAATGAATGATGGATACGGAAATTCAATTTTACTAGATATGTTTAACTACTCTACAAAAAATAAAAGTTTAAGATCAAAAGGTTATATTAAAATGACTGATAAATATGAAAATAAATATTTTTTTGATGACATATTTGTCGATGTTAAAGAGAAAAGAATGGCAGGATCAAATTTAAAATTGAAATTTAAAAAAGATACATTTGGAAATGTTGAAAATGATCCTAGATTAGCTGGTAACTCTGCGGTCATTACTGAAAATAAAAGTTATATTGAAGGAGGAGTTTTTACAACTTGTAAAAAAAGAGGTAATAAATGTCCGCCTTGGAAAATGATGGCAAAAAAAGTAACTCATGACAAAGAAAAACAAAAAATTAGTTATGAAAATGCAAAATTATATTTATATGGTTACCCTGTATTTTATGCCCCTAGATTTTTTCATCCTGATCCAACAGTAAAAAGACAGTCTGGATTCCTAACTCCAGCTGTAACGAATTCTACTTTATTAGGATATG
>ENA-UPTF01001447-UPTF01001447.1-marine-metagenome-genome-assembly--contig:-NODE-1447-length-14882-cov-3.870382_pt1 | contig 14882 bp, 16 predicted proteins | sample MGYA00238166_ERZ767019 | MGnify/ENA primary metagenome ERZ767019 (study PRJEB28930, sample SAMN06266391) | marine metagenome | isolation source: Sea water from 250 m depth | place: Atlantic Ocean...
ATATTACAACTATACGAGTGTGTTTTATTCTCCAAAAATAAGCTGATTCACTTTTTTAGAAAAGTTGCTCACTGTGGAACCGAAGGTGGTCCCCGATAAAGGTAGCAATAAAATAATAACTGTGATCGTACCCTTCCCTAATGTGGAATGTAGCAGGGTAGTTCCTGTTGGAACATGTTTCGCGGAATAATTCAAAGTTCAGTTCACGTTCCAGAAATTCATCAGCAGAGCCCTGTTCGATCAACATGGGCGTTTTCATGTTGGTAGTCTTCATCATTTGATTGGCATCGTGCTTCAGCCATTCCATCTGGTCATCTCCTAAATATTCAGTGAAGGCCTTCTGCCCCCAGGGACACTGAGATGGAGCACATATCGGAGCAAATGCAGAAACCGAGCGGAAGAGACTAGGATGCTTTAAGGCCAGGGTCAAGGCACCGTGTCCACCCATAGAGTGTCCGAAGATGGCCTGACGTTCACTTAACACAGGGAAATTTTCCTTTATGACTTTTGGTAGTTCATGGATGATATAATCTTCCATCCGGTAATTTTGAGCCCATTTTTCACTAGTTGCGTTGATGTAGAAACCTGCACCGGTGCCAAGATCATAATGATCATCTTCTCCATCAACACCCGCTCCTCGTGGGCTAGTATCCGGGGCAACCAGAATTAACCCTAATTCCGATGCTGTTTGCTGTGCTCCGGCTTTGGTAATGAAGTTTTCATGAGTGCAGGTAAGTCCAGAGAGCCAGTATAGTACAGGGACTTTTTCCAAGTCGGCCTTTGGAGGAAGGTAGATCGAACATTTCATTATTCCTCCACAGCTTTCGGAAAAGTGGCTGAACATTTTATTCCAGCCTCCAAAAGACTTGTTTGAAGCAAAAATCTCCATAAACTTGTATTACCTGGGAAGGATCTTTAAAGGATCAGAAATGGATTACAGACCGTATGCTCTTGCCTTCATGCATCAGTTCGAATGCTCGGTTGATTTCCTCCAGGGGCATGGTAAAAGTGATAAACTCATCCACTTTAAGTTCGCCCTTCATATACTGTTCAACGTAGCTCGGTAGCTGCGAACGTCCCTTTACTCCTCCAAAGGCTGAGCCGCGCCAAACACGACCAGTTACCAGCTGAAATGGCCTGGTACTTATTTCTTGGCCTGCACCCGCGACACCAATGATAACCGATTCGCCCCAACCTTTGTGGCAGCATTCCAATGCGGAACGCATTAACTCTACATTCCCGACGCATTCAAATGAATAATCGACACCACCTTCTGTAAGTTCGACTATTACTTCCTGGATGGGGACATTGTGGTCCTTAGGATTTACGAAATCGGTTGCCCCAAGAGAGCGGGCAAAACTCTCCTTGTCCTGATTAACGTCGATTGCAATGATCCTTTCTGCACTCGCCATGACTGCACCCTGAATAGCTCCTAGACCAACACCACCGAGTCCGAAAATGGCGACAGTAGAGCCCGCTTCAACCTTAGCCGTGTTGATTACTGCACCTATCCCGGTGGTGATGCCACATCCGAGTAGGCATACCTTTTCAAGTGGGGCTTTGGCGTTGATCTTTGCCACTGAAATTTCAGGAAGGACAGTGTATTCCGAAAAGGTTGATGTACCCATATAGTGATAAACGGGTTTTCCCCCCGATGAAAAGCGCGAACTGCCATCGGGCATCAGGCCCTGACCCTGGGTAGATCGAATAGCTTGGCAGAGGTTTGTTTTGCCAGACGTGCAGAATTTACATATCCCACATTCTGGAGTATAAAGCGGTATAACATGATCACCTACAGAAACTGATGAAACTCCTGAACCGGTTTCCTGTACAATTGCACCCCCTTCATGTCCTAGGACTGCGGGAAAAATACCTTCAGGATCTTCTCCAGAGAGTGTATATGCGTCGGTGTGGCAAACACCAGTTGCTATGTTTTTTATAAGAACCTCGCCCGTCCGAGGGCCTTCAAGTTCAATTTCCTGAATTTCAAGTGGTTTCCCTGGTTCCCAGGCAACAGCTGCTCTTGTTTTCATATGTACCTATCTAGAAAGATTTTGATATTTCCTTCCAAGTTTCCTTCAGCCACTTTGCACAAGCTACTGAATTTTCAAAAATGGAATATTTTGCACCACCCCCGTAATCAGGATTGGGTATAAATTCTGTGGAAATAGTCTTAAGAGTGCTTTCAGAATGGGAGGCATGATAACGCATTAGTTGCCTTATCACTTCCTTCCATGGTTCAAGCTTAGACTCATCCCATTCACTATGCCATTGTCCCGGTTCCGGTTTTATGAATGGATACTGGATTCCTCGTCCTACAGTATATTTTGGATGTTGTGAAGGAAAGTCCTCCATTCCAGGATGATGCTTCCATATGTTCCTTGGGTTATTTGGAACGGACGCCCGGGCATGGCAATGTTTTACAAAGCCTCTATTTATCCATTTACCACATATGTTGTCTTTTTGAAATGGATCCAGAACAAGGTCTCCATTTTTTATTGATTCTCTGATGTTGAACACTTTTTGTTCACGTGGATTGTCTATTTTAAATATTACATGCGAATGATCCAAAGTCATGTGGAAAGGTATACCTCGTCTTTCCACGAGATCTGCTACCCTCTCGACACGGAGGAAATCCTCCGACCACATGTTAACGTGAACTTCGAATGTGGGCCTGCATCCTGTTTCTTCTCCAATTTCATAAGCTTTGATATAGATCTCAGCAACCTGCTCATCAGATACGAGTTGACCTTTCGCATGGTCCATTTGTATCTGAGTGTTGTGTACTAAGCTTCCTAGTCGCTCACCTATCCGGAGATTGTCCATAAGAAGCTCGTCGTCACGACCCAGTACGTAAAACCATCCACCTGCAAGGATAGGTAAATCATGTTTTTCGCTGCAGCGGAGATATTCATGCACTAGGTCCTTAGCAGGAGTCTTGTCGAAATAGTCATAAACGCCAGATTCCTTTACCATCCTGAATTTAGTTTCCAGTGGAATTGGAGGGTCTGCATCGGTATCCATTACCCCACTTTCTGCGATTCCGATAAGGATTTCACCATGCATAATAAATTTATTCTACTTGATTTATTTTCTTAGTGTTTTTTTAAACTTAATACTAAAAATCCCCTACTATAGGATTAATCGATGAATCGTTTAAAAGGTCTCCAATTTTAAGTTTTTCAACATAACTTTCAGATAATATGTTCTGTTGACCATTATAGGTTGAACCTTCTGGCATAAATGCACATGTCATTGCAGCTCTGGTATTATTTGTCATATTTGCACCAGCAGCATGGGCTATCAAACCATTATGGAAACCTGCATCTCCGGCTTTCATTTCAGCAGCTACAGGATCTAATTTTCTAAATTCAGGATATAATTCAAATAAATCATCCATTTTTTTTCCTATACGTACATCATTGTCAAATTTTGCTAATTTATGTGATTTAGGCAAATAAAAAACGCAACCGTTTAGAATTGTTGCATCATCCAAGGCAATCCAAATTGAAATAGAATTTTTAGAGTAAAAAGACCACTTTGGATTATCTAAATGCCATGAAGTAGGATTGGCCCAAGGTTGTTTTTGGAGTGTTTGGTCATGCCATATTCTCATTTTTTTAACTTTAGCTAATTTACAAAGCATCTCTCCAAGAGAATTATCAGTAAAAAATTTCTTTATATGTTGATTTATTTTCCACAAGTTTAACCTTTGAAGGTAAACTGTTTCATTGTAATTATCTCCTTTTTTATCTTCAAATTTTTGAGATTTTGCTCTGCCGGCAATTTTATTTTCCCCCATTTCACTAATTGCATTATTGACTGCTTTTTTAAGATCCATGATTTCTTTTTTGTTCAAAAATTCATCATAAATCAAAAATCCATTCTCTTGATAATCTGCAATTTGATTTTCTGTAATTTCTGTATTCATTAGTCTTTACCAATATTCTCCTCAAGATTTAATAATCCTAACCATGTTTCAGAATCAATACCATTCTTGACATAATTAGCTACGAAACCCTCTAGATATATTTGGTCCCAGTTCGGCGCTATCAGTAGTTCATCTGGGAGTTCATCTAGGATTTCTTTGTATGCATGTTCTAGTAGCCTATATCCTGAAGTATCAGATTTTTTGAATTTTGGGTGTGGCTTAATAATTTTGTCCTCAACCAACGTAAGGTCAATAACATCTGCCATCTCATCCAGAAGATCTAATTTGCGGTTCCAATCAGTACTCATTTTTACAGATTCTTCAATTAAATTCGAAAGTCTGTCTGCCATTCGAGGTAGTTTTTCAAAAAAATGCCATACCCATTTGTCATAAGGGAAATAAACTCTATCTAATAAAAATCCTAGTTGTACATACCACCTAATGGTTTTTCCGAAAGCAACAGTTGCAAATACATTATTGTCTCTTAATATTGCTCGTTTTAAAGCGTACGAGCCCATTCCAGAACAGTATCTGCACCAGTGGGCTATTCTTCTCTTCCAAATATTATCAGGATAATAATTCTTGAAATTTTTCCTTATATTAGTGAAAGCTTCTGATGGGTCATGCCATAGTTCACCATTAATTATATGAATGATGTCTTCTTCAGGGATTGATAGCCATTCCTGATCAGAATTGGGGTAATGACTTATTCCAATCATTCTTTTAAGGTAGGCTTCAAAACTATCTAATGCTAATGCAGTCCCGGCATTAGAAATTGTTGCTGCTAGAGATTCTCCTTTATAGGTTTCAGGCATATTGCTGGCTACCGTCTCAGAAATAATTTTTGATTTTTTTTGGAAGATATCGTCTGGAACCAGCGCATTTATTCTTAATCCAAAATGGTGATCGCGTGAATAACTATCATCCATGCCCAATACTTCAGAGCCTAACCCGAATGCACCAAATGCTGTATTAGAAGTTTCCTCAGGAAATTTATCCTGTATAATTGGAAGCACAATATCTAAAAAAAATTCTCTGCTTGTATCTATAATTGTATTACTCATTTGAAACTCCTTAAAATTTAACTAAATGTTAATTTATTCTTCGGTCTTCTTCTATTTCATAGTTTATATTTAAATCAAATTTTTCCCAAAAATATTTTAAGTCATCTCTTTCATCCCATTCCTCGTATACCTCTTCCCAAGACATTATTTCCATATTTGGCTTTAGAGATCGAATGTAAACTGGTTCTGTTAAGGGCTGATACCTAAAATCGCAAGAAAATCTTATCTCATTTGTAAGATTATCAGTTGCCTGGTGTAAACTTAAACAATTAAAAACTAATACATCTCCCGCTTCCATGTCGCCATTTACCCACTCTACCTCATCTTCAACATTGCAAGAGTAGCTTCCTGAACCGTCTGCAGGAAATCTGTTTTGTACTATACCAATTTTGTGAGTAAATTTCCCAACTGCCAAGGTCCCCATTTCTTTAGGTATATCACCAAGTGGTATCCATGTAGTCCATGTGTTTTTGTTCCCACCAACGTACCAATAATCCTGATGTGGGGGAGTAGTATGTTTTTTAGTATCTGGAAAGACTGTTCTGACAATATTTTGACTGTGGTTCAAAACTTCATCATCAAATAACAACTCAAAAAGATTCATTATTTCTTTTGATTGAGCATATGCATGCAATGACCTCAATTTCAAAACATCTTTATAGTAATCTATATCTTCTTTACAGAGGGGCTCTATTTTTATGCCTTTTTTGACTTTCTTGCTATTGTGACCATTATTATTGTCTAAAAAACCATGTTTTGAGCAAACATTAATTAGATCTCTCAAAAGGGACATATTTGTTTTCTTGCCCAACAATCTCTTAAAATACAAATATCCTTCATTATCAGCTTTAAATTTTAATTTTTCGGGGTGATTCAATAAATATGTTGAATCTTCATAATCACTGATGTTTCTCATGAAACTTTGGGACATATTATTTTTTCAATTAAGGAATTATTTTTACATTGTAAGCTGACATTGCATTTGTGGAAAATAATTTGTTTATTTCGTCTATATTGTAATTACTGGCAATGTTTTTAAATGCATCAAGAAGACGATTAATATCCCAGCCGAAATTTCTCTCTACAGGGAAATTTGATGCAAAAAAACAATTATTTATTCCAAAAATCTCTATGATCCGATTTACAGCTTCATTTACAATTTCGGAATCTTCCCAATCCTTCATTATGTAGCTCAACATTGAAATTTTCATAAATACATTGTTGTACTGTGAAAATTTTTTCATTGATTCCCAGAACAAATTTTTACTTTTTTGTATGTCATCTAATTTTGGTGTTCCAAGATGGTTTATAATTACTTTAGTATCAGGATAATCTTTAATAATATTTAATGCTTTATGATATTGATTTGGGTTTAGTTGTAATTCGAATGAAAAATTATAATTACCCAACTTGCTAAATCCATTTTTCCATTTTTCATTATCCAGTAAATCTCCCATAACTGAATTTCTTGGCCAAGATGGATTATGATTGAGTATTTGTCTTATACCGCAGACATAAGGGTAATTTGACAATTTGGATAGAATTTTATTTAAATTGGGGCTTTCTAATGGTGCTGATGAAATTAAAACATACTGTTTTGGAGATTTTTTTAATTCATTAGATGCCCAAGATGTTTCGTTTATACAGAAATCTTCATATTGACTTCCAAAACTTTCTATATGGCAAACACTCATTGCCTCAATGAATGCCCCGCCAGTATGCTGAAAACTATGATCCTTATATTGCATATCGTTTTCATAATCGTAGCAAGAATAAATTGGTTTATTTGCGGGTGCGAAAAGCTGTTGAAAATCATGACTGCTTTTAGTATTTTCCGTGATATCCCATATGTGAAAATGGGGATCCCAAAAATCAATGCTCATTGATAAGGTCTTATTAGATTTAAATCCTTTCTATTCAGTTGTAAACCCCATCCCGGTTCATCTGAGGGAAAAATTTTTCCATTAACCGGAACTTGTTCGTTAATGAACATTTTACCGAATACAGGAGGGAAGCTTTTGCAATCTGGACTTGTATTTAGGTATTCACAGAAAGGGCAGTGTGGTTGAGTGACAACAAAGTGATAACTGTAAGCCCCGCTACCATGAGGAACAACAGGAATGTCATATGCTGCAGCCATGGCAGATATCCGAAGAAGTTCAGTCAAACCACCACACCACATCACATCAGGTTGGAGGATGTCGACGGATCGACTTTTTATTAGTTCTCTGAATCCATAGCGAGTATATTGATGTTCACCAGTTGTCCAACGCATCCATGGGACACGGTCCTTAAGTTCTTTGTGACCATCAAAGTCATCTGGGTGTAAAACTTCTTCCATCCAATAAATATCTAAATCACGCATGGCATATGCAAGCTCGGTAGCATAGGTTACGTCAAGGGCCATCCAACAGTCTGCCATTAGAAGAAAATCCGGGCCAACCTTTTCGCGCATTTCCTGAAAATATTTTACATTCGCTTTTACTCCATCCCGGCGGTCCGAAGGTCCATGAGTTAGAGGCATCTTGCCTCCGATGAAACCTGCTTTTTGCGCTATATCTGGACGAATACCGGTGCAATAGAGTTCAATTTGATCTCGTGTCTTCCCACCAATCATTTGATATACAGGCTCCTGGCGTAGGAGACCCAGAAGGTCCCACAGGGCTATGTCAACAGTGCTGATGGCCCAAAGAGGGACTCCCTTCACTCCATAATAAAGACTGGCACGATACATCTGGTCCCAAAATTGATTAAGTTGTCTTGGGTCCTGACCAATGAGGAAGCGTTTGAAGTGTTTTTCAATCATGTAACATGCCGGTTCTCCTCCCTGCCCGGCACTAATGCCGACGGTTCCATCCGAAGCTTCAACCTCTACGACTATACTTTTCATCACATTGATCCCGAAACTGGTTCGAGAATTCTTGTATTCCGGGTAAGATGACATTGGCGTGGCGATCAGGGTATCAACTAGATAGTGTCCTTTTTCCCGGTCATGATAATCACCACCTGACTCGGTTTGATCTAAAACAAAAGCTCGAACGTCTGTAATCTTTATATTTTTCATTTTGTCTATTTCAGTAAGTTGAGCGTCCGCCACTAAGGTCGAAGACTCCTCCGGTTGTAAAAGAATTCTCTGCAGAACATAACCAGGCTACCATTGAAGCAGCCTCGTCCACTTTTAAAAAGCGATTCCGTGGTATTTTACTAAGCATGTACTGGATATGATTTTCACTGATCTGATCGAAAATACGGGTTTTAGCTGCAGCAGGAGTGATGCAGTTCACAGCGATGTCATAGGACGCCAATTCCTTTCCCAGTGATTTGGTCAGGGCGATGACTCCTGCTTTGGCTGCGCTATAAGGTGCAGCATTGGGATTACCATCCTTTCCGGCAACCGAGGCTACATTAACGATCCTGCCGTAGTTTTGCTCGATCATAACGGGTGATACTGTATGCAGGCAATGGAAAACTCCAGTCAGGTCAATGTCGATCACCTGTTGCCATTCTTCTGGAGGATAATCCCAGACCTTCATATTCGGTCCACCTATGCCTGCATTGCAGACCAAAATATCAATCGACCCCATAGAAGTTTTTGTTTTTTCGGTAGCCGACTTAACCGAAGCCAAATCAGTAACATCAACTACAACCGCTTCTGCCATGCCCCTTGTTTCAAGTGAACGAACCGTTTCCTCAACCAGTTTTTGGTCACGATCCCAGAGGGAAACCGAAGCTCCGGAATCGAGCATTCTTTCAGCAATTGCCAGGCCGATTCCCTGGGCGCCTCCTGTGATAACAGCAACCTTTTCATTTAGATCAATTCTATTCATTTGTGTTCCTCAAATTTTTTAAAATTAAAGTAAAATAATTCCATTCAGATTTTTTGAATGAGTTTGGACAAATCAACTCCCTGTTTTATTTTACTAGTTCTTTGGGTTACCCTCTTTGGGCCAAATTCTTACCGATTGCTGGACAAGCCGGGAGGTTCTCAAGATCAATAGCATTCCAAAAAGCCAAGATTTGACTGTGCAGTTTTTAATTTTTTAATTTAAAAGTTTGTCAAATTTTCTAAAACAAAGTTCAAAGAACATATATACATATTCTATCAAACCACTTAACGGCCCATATGCCCACCATCAATGGTGATGATGGTGCCCGTCGTGTATGCGGATAGGTCGGAAGCTAAAAAAGCCACCATATCAGCGATGTGATGTGGTTCTCCCGGTGGGTGACCGTAGGTTGGGAAACCGTCCATGCACTCGGCCCAGCGAGAAGAATCACCAAATCTTTTCTCAGCTTGAATTCTAAATCCGCCTTCAAGTCTATCTGTCATAATCGGGCCAGGATTTATACCAACCACACGAATACCATCCTCGAGGCTCGCACCGCCTAAGGCCCTGGTGAGGCTCATCAACGCTGCGTTACCACCGGCACCGACGGCATAAGCTGCTACAGGTCTTTCACCTCCAGTTCCGATCACATTAATGATCACCCCTGATCCCCGTTGCTTCATTCTTTTATAGGCCCGTCGACAGCTGTTGATGTAGCCAAAAACTTTCAACTCCCAGCCAACACGCCACGTTTCTTCATCAACCTCTTCTAGACTACCCCCAGGAATAGCACCTGCATTGTTGACGAGAATGTCGATGGGGTCGCATGCTGTGATCATTGCATCGATATCCTCACTTTGACTGAGGTCAAACGAGTGAAAGTTTATCTGCACGCTCGAAACCACTTGTTCGGTTATTCTTTTAGCTGCATCAGCAAGATCTGCGCGGGTTCTTGCGACCAGATGCAAATGACATCCTTCCTGAGCAAGCCGCAATGCCGTCTGAAAACCAATGCCTTTTGATGCACCTGTAACTAAAGCTGTCTTTCCTTCCAAATTTAAGTCCATCGTTTTGCTCTTTAATTGAAACTCATTGTAGGGTTTAACTTAATTGGTATTCTGGCAAATAAACACCCTAATTGAAAAAATATAAATAAAAAATACTTTGTCGATAAGTGCTCAATGGCTTGAAAGGCTTAGACGATCGGATACATCCTTTCGACAAAGTCGCTTGATTCATGCGATCGTTATCTGGATTTCGCCAAATTCGCCTTCATCACCGTATCGGATCGTTACCTGCGCCCCGGGCTCTGCAAGGGTATGTGCTATAGCTCCCGTTGTAATTGTGTGTCCTTTTTGAAAGCCGAATCCTCGCTGACGCAAAAGATTAACTGCCCAATGCAGCCCGGCCAACATTTCTGAGAACGTCTGTCCTCGAACACGGGAGGCTTTGAGATCCCCTTCAAAATATATTGCCACAGGTACCTCGGCGAGATCGAGATCACGCCAACCCGGGATTTCATCACCTATAACGAGAGCACCTGCGCTAGCAAGGTCAGCTGCACCTTTGTAAATGTCGTGGAGAGCTGGAAAAGGCCAGTCTGACACATCCCAGTTCCATCTTGAATCAGCCACATCAATCGTCATTACAACCGCCTCGACGGCGTCAGCAATTTCATTTAAGCCGTAAGGCTCATCTCTGATAGGTAAATCTTTGCCCAAACGAATACCAAATTCGGCCTCCAGCTGAGGCTGCTTGTGAAAATCCGACATTCGGAAATGTCCGGGGCTTTTCTGTGTGACACTTTCATAGTATCGGCCCCATAATCCTGGAGGGAGTGATGATGTCTCTGATTCAGAGGGTCGTGTTTGCTGATCAGGGCGATTAACCAAAAAATGTGAAGGGTCAGTCACTGCAATTTTCCAAGCAACAATTTCTTCGTTTATTTTGGCATCAAACGCATCCTGTATTGCCATTGATTCTTCAAAACTCATCGGCCAAAGGTCTTCTGAAACATTCACACTGTCCCCGTTACGCCATGCTGCTGCTAGCGCATTAGATACTTTTTCAATTTTGTCTTCTGGCATTGGATTCTTTCTTTGTTGAATATTAGTTGATAATTGGGTTCATTGTATTGCTATTCATCTGAATTCTATTTAGCAATACTTCTTTAATTGATAGTATGTATGGGGGGGATTATTTAGGAATCATATTAGCAATTCTTGGAGCTATTTGCGCTTCATTTTATTTTCTGATTCTTAGAAAATCTAAAAATATAGATTCGCTTCCAATATGTTTAATGGGGGGTGTCTTTACAGTAGTAGTTTCGTTTATTATCAAAAATGGTGATATAAATATTAATTTTGAAGATATTTTACTTTGTATTTTTTGGGGGGGAATACTTAATGGAGCAGTTCACGTTATATTTACTTTTACTACAAAATATCTTCACGTTTCTGAAGTAACACTATTTTTATTACTAGAAACGTGCTTAGGACCTGTATGGGTTTGGATGTATTTTGACGAAAGAATTAGTAATAATTCATTAATAGGTGGATTAATTATTTTGTTAAGCATTTCAGTCTACTGTTTACTTGAAATTAAAAATACTAAAAAACAAATTTGATAATAATAATAAATTATATATAAGTTATTTGTATGATTATTACGATCGATTTAGCGGAATTTATGTTAATGAATATCAAATTCGTTTAAAGGGGGTACTTTTGGGGGTTATTATGAGTAATTAATAATAATTTTTTCTTTATTATAAGCTAGTTATATATTTGTTTCGATTCCTTAATGAGTATCCATATTCAGCTTTTGCTAGGCCATAAAATTTTAGTTAATGAAGATGACTCAAATTAGAGAAAGTTAGTTGACATAGCGAACACTATTATATGGTACAGTATCACGGTACAAAATAATAATATGCTCTTAAAAGACTGCAAATCCTTTTATAATGCGTTTATAGATTTTTTAACCCGAATTATTCATCAACACATTACAGTGAACCTAAACTAAGCGTTTTTTACAACTATTGCCTTCTAAAAAATTATTCGGCATTAATAAACCATCAGTGGAAGATTAAAACTAGATTTAATTTCACTCTGTGAACCAAGCCTTATCCTACATGTTGAAAAAAAACTACTACAAAATTGCAGTCATTGGTGGAGACGGGATTGGTCCGGAAGTAATCCGAGAATCCTGCATGATGCTTTCAGAACTTCAAGACAGTCTCCCTGAACTTAAGTTGGAGTTTTCGGAATTTGATTGGGGTTCCGAATATTTTTTGAAAACCGGGAGAATGATGCCGGAAGATGGGCTTGAACAATTGAAATCATACGACGCAATCCTTTTCGGTTCTGCTGGATCTTTAGAAGTTCCGGATCATATAACTCTCTGGGGACTGAGACTGGAAATCTGTCAGCATTTTGACCAGTACGCCAATATCCGCCCTTCAAGACTCCTTCCGGGAATCCAGAGTCCCCTGAAAAACATCGGTCCTGAAAAACTGGACTGGGTAATTGTAAGGGAAAACACCGAGGGAGAGTACTCGGGAGCAGGAGGAAGGGTTCACCCCAATCTCCCCCAGGAGGTCGGAATCGACTTGTCCGTTTTTACCCGAGATGGCATTGAACGGGTGATGCGTTACGCTTTCGAACTGGCATTGAGCCGTCCCAAAAAACAATTAACCCTGGTCACAAAATCTAATGCTCAGAGGCATGGGATGGTCCTTTGGGATGAAATTTTTGAGAAACTTAAACATGATTATCCTGGGATTACAACTGACAAAATTCTGGTGGATGCAATCACAACCCGCATGGTACTCCAACCCCAATCCCTTGATACGATCGTGGCCACCAATCTTCATGCCGACATTCTCAGTGATCTTGCCGCAGCATTATCCGGCAGTCTCGGCATAGGTCCCACCGCCAACATCAATCCTGAAAGGACGTTCCCCTCGATGTTCGAACCGATCCACGGCTCTGCATTTGACTTAGTGGGAAAAGATCTTGCCAATCCACTCGGAGCATTCTGGAGTTGCGTCATGATGCTGGAACATCTTCAGGAAAAAGAAGCAGCCTCACTTTTGATGACTGCCATCGAAGAAGTTTGTAGAGAAGGACGACATCTACCCAAAGACCTTGGCGGAAATTCCAGTACAAGTGAAGTGACCAGCGCAGTTTGTGCTGCTTTGAAAAAATAATGATTCCAAGGCGGCCGAAAAAAAGTTAATTCCGTAATCAAGATTCGCTCTTGTAAGTGGGCTGCCCACCCTGAGGATTTGATGCACATGAAACGCACTGCTGATAGCTTATTTGGAGATGATTACCGGTGGTTGATTTTAAGAGCAGTAAAAAATCAAATACCTCTGGCCTCTATTGGCGCTGCACAGGGCAGCAACGTTCGAGTAGGGCTAGAGGACTCGGCTGGAGATGCTTTCAACGGCGGATTTGCCTATGCCTTGGCTGAAGGAATGAAGCTTGCTGAAGCAGTAAGTTATGGTTCAGCGACTGCAGCAATTTCAGTAACCAGGCTGGGAACTGCTCCTGCAATGCCTTATAAAACTGAAATAAAGGAGCTGCTGGATAGTGAAAAAAACTAGTAAATAAATTACTGTTATAATTGAATTTAATGTCCTAAAATCAAATTAAGAACACAATGGCTCATCATATCTCTAATGCAAACGTTGAGGAAATAATGTCCCATCAAAGCCTGAAAAAAGATCAAAGCTCACTGGCCATCGTAACTGGTGGAACCAGTGGAATTGGTTTGGCTCTGGCACAAGGATTTGCTGAAAAAGGTTACGAAGTTACATCCGTTGGACTTGGAGAAATGCCCAAAAATCAGGAGCGGATCGAGTTTCATCCCATGGATGTCAGGAGTCAAGAATCCATTAAGAATTTACTGAAAACCCATGACCATTTGGACGTTTTGGTGAATGCTGCAGGTGCCATTCGGAGGGAAGAAGAATTAAAACCAGAGGTGTTCGAAACCATTGTTGACATCAATTTGAATGGAACCATGAGAATGTGTGCAGAGTGCAGGCCACTGTTAGCCCAATCCAGAGGAAGCATCATCAACATTGCTTCCATGTTGAGTTATTTCGGTGGAGGACTCGTTCCTGGTTATTCCGCATCAAAAGGTGGTGTGGCACAATTGACCAAATCCCTTGCCATTGCTTATGCTGTCGATGAAATACGAGTTAACGCTTTGGCTCCCGGCTGGATCATAACTCCCATGACTTCTGAATTACGTTCTAACGATTTACGGAACAAAGCCATTCTAGAGAGAACTCCTCTTGGACGTTGGGGTGAGCCTTCGGAGTTGGTGGGGCCGGCCATTTTTCTTGCCAGCAAACAAGCAAGTTTTGTAACGGGGACTTTATTGAATGTCGATGGCGGCTATGCTGCTATGTAACCTACAATAGGTTTTCTCATGAATGATTTTAAAAAAACTAATAACGAACGTATTCCATACCAATTGCCCATGCCGAAAGAAGCCCTTTCGGAAATCGTTGTGCCAGATGCCCTTGCAAAGAATGACGATAGAATGTGGGTTCAGCAAGCTAAAGAAGTCTATTTTCGACCTCTTTGTCTGAATATATCTCAAGGTTACTGGATGAACCTGCTTAAGGTCACTAAGTCAGGAGTGCTCTCCAGGCATCGACATCCCAATCCAGTTCATGGATTTGTATTGAAGGGGCATTGGCATTATCTCGAGCACGAATGGATTGCCGAAGAAGGAAGCTATGTTTTTGAGCCCCCCGGTGAAACGCACACCTTGGTAGTTCCTAATGATGTGGATGAAATGATTACTTATTTTCAGGTCAATGGGGTGATGTACTATGTTGACCCTTATGGAAAACATATGGGATATGAAGACGTTTTCACCAAAATCGACATGTGTCGTGCTCATTTCGAGAAAGTTGGTTTAGGAGCAGATTATGTGGATCGTTTCATTCGATGAGTATCAAATATGATTTTGACCAGAAATAAAGGGATAGCACTTAATTTGGATTGGATTGACAGTGTTCAGATGAACCGTAGCGCTATT
>ENA-UPTF01001448-UPTF01001448.1-marine-metagenome-genome-assembly--contig:-NODE-1448-length-14874-cov-4.329864_pt1 | contig 14874 bp, 14 predicted proteins | sample MGYA00238166_ERZ767019 | MGnify/ENA primary metagenome ERZ767019 (study PRJEB28930, sample SAMN06266391) | marine metagenome | isolation source: Sea water from 250 m depth | place: Atlantic Ocean...
ACCCTTTTCTCGAATGGCTGTAACTTCAAGCTGGACCAAACCTTCAAGAAAAACGCGTATGCTATGTTGCGATCTCGCAATATAAGCCTCAAGACTATTGTGTAATCCAAGTGTACCGGCGGCTGGTAAGTTACCTTCCGATGGAATCAGGCGATTAAATACCTGTATTAGCAGAAGCCTTTGGTTGTCTGTCAATAACTGTTGATTTTGGGGCATAGTTTTCCTTATATAGAGCGAAACCTTCTTAATTTACCTAGGTATTATAGGCAAGGTTATGTGGGAAGGGAAGTTGGAAGAATGGTGAACAGTTTGTTGAGCTTCAACCATATCACTGTCCATGCCTAAAGCTGCTCCAGTATTGGGATTTCTATCGAACCTCGGGAAGTTGCTACTGGAAATCTCGAGTCTAATCGAGTGTCCTACTTGAACAACGTGACTAGTTGACCAGAGGTCGATTTCAAAGCGATAATCTTTCCCCGGTGTAATAAAGGATGGTTCAGCAGCTGAAGTACGGAAACGCGCTCGTATAATCCCATCCTGCAAATTTTGAGCATACCCGTCAGGTCTAAGGTCAACTAGCTTGGCGGTAAAATCCGTGTCTTTAGCGGTGCTCGCCGCGAACAGGGTGACTGTGACAGGTCCAGTGATCTCAATAGGTTTGTCCAGCGGTGGTGTACTGTAAACGAGAATGTCCTCCCGCTCTTCCAATGTTCTGTGGTCCATTACCCCATAAGGGATGATAAGAGTATTACCGCCTAGGGTAGGAACAGGCTTATTTGGATCGTATATAAACTGATCGACTGGTTCGTCTATCGATGGGGTTGTGGATAAAGTGCCGTCACCCGAGCTACTATTTGCTGATCCCTGAGAATGAAGATAGTAGTTTGTATAATGAGTACGAGCGAGAGGCCATTCTTTTTCTTGCCGCCAGCGATTATCTCCCATGATAAACAGGCTCACTGGAGGTTCATCCATTATTCCTGTATCGGTATCTTTTAACCAGTAGTCGAACCAGCGTAACAGAAAATCGTGAAGTTCTATCGCTGCGTTGTCCCCAAAGTCTATATCACCGGCACCACCTGTATGAGGTTGGGTAAAGGGACGCACATGTGCCCAAGGTCCCACAAGTAATTTTTGGTTTTCACGGGCTAGGCGATTTCCCCCGCTAGTTGTGATTGCCTGGTAACTATTTAAAGCGCCTTCTAAGAATATGTCGTACCAAGAACTGACATGAAACATGGGTATTTTGATGCCGCTTAGGTTTTTGAGTACATTGGCTCTCCACCAGTAAGGTCCATCGCGTTCTTCGTCAAAATATTCAGAGAAATAAGGTGCAGCTTCCTGCAGACGATCAATCCAGTCTCTTAGAGGCAGATGATTATACCAATCGTCTTTGAGTGGCTGCGCGAAATTACCGGGCGGAAGCACGTATTCATCCATTTGAGAAAGTAGATCTTCTCGACCGAGGCGTTCCAACGTGTTTCGACCTTTATGGATGGCATATGGAACTGTCCATCCCCATTCCATAGCTCCTCCCGTATGATATACCCAACTTTGATGGAAATCAGAAGAAGCGGAGAATGGTGCCATAGTTTGGAGGTGTGGCGGTAAGGGGTTAGTTGTGGCCAAAGTGTATTGAGTTGCACCTAAATAGGATTGCCCTGTTGTTCCAACCCTTCCATTGGACCACTCTTGGGTTGCAGCCCATTCTACTGTGTCATAACCATCTGCTGCCTCTTGGAAGACAGGATTGTAATAATCTCCTTCGGAACCGAACCTGGCTCTACAATCTTGGCTCAAGACAACGTAACCGTGAGCAGGGAAAAACCAGGTTGAATGGTCAGGGTTTGCTATGTATTGATCCTTACCGTATGGACCACGATTTACTAACACAGGGAACGTTCCAGGTGCATCCGGGCGAAATATATCGGTTGCAAGCCGTGTACCATCACGCATCGGAACCATTACATTTGGTTCGTAAATAACTTTGTATGTTTTTTGATTCGGCATAAAAGATAAATTAATAGAAAAATGGCTTTGGTGGTTCGGTTGGGGTGCTAGAAGCATACTATTGAGAACTATCAGAGTCAATCTGACATTCTAGTCTATCTGTCCGAAGTGTATACCTTATTGATTAGCAAATCTTGACGTTTCATTATGATCGATTTATGTGTTAAAGTTGGGATATAGAGGGCTCTCTAAGTTAGGCTCGGAGAAACAATGACCACACAGCAACAGTTGGTGGATAAATTGCGTCCGTTGGGGGTCAGATTAACTCCTCAAAGGTTAGCAATTGCCGAAGTAGTTGTTAATTCAGCTGACCACCCATCCGTTCGAGATATATATGACCGAGTTAGAGCTTTTTTCCCTTATGTCACCATAGCGACAGTATATTCGACTCTTAACATGCTCGAAGAGTTGGGAATAGTTAGAGAGCTACCCTTTCAGCGTCAATCTAGATATGATGCCAATTTGTCTCCTCATGTAAACTTGGTATGTTTAGATTGTGGTAACGTTGTGGATGCTGATATTGGACAAGAAATGGTGGGGGAGTTGAAGGACCTTGTAATCCAGCAAGCCGAGTTTGCAATTTCTTCACAAAGAGTCGATTTTTATGGTTGGTGCACAGGTTGTGAGCAGTCTTAGCCTAATTTATACTCGGATAAAGTAACTAACAGTTTAACTCGTTATATTTAGGGTGTGGCTGTTACTTTAGAGCAAATAAATGAGCGCCGTCCGTCTTCTAGAGAATTATCGGGTTCCGCTATTTGGTGCTCTCTGATCATCTATTATTTTCCTGTCGGGATGAGGTGTCTTGACTCATATATCTCAGCTTACCCTTTCCAATTTTAGAAATTTTGTAGACCTAGATTTGCGGTTAAGCCCAGGGGTTTCTGTATTTTTTGGCGGTAATGCTCAGGGTAAAACTACGATACTAGAAGCTATGTATTTGCTAGCGATAGCTAGATCTTTCCGCGCTGAAAACGAACGGGAATTAGTTAATTTTAATGCGGCGACTCTCGGAGAACATGCGTTGGTTAGTGGCGCAATCGAAAAACAAGGTGAACGATTCTCAGTGTACGTTGGATATCAAACACAACTGCGGTCCAGCGAATCAAACAACCATGCATCCACCCTGAATGTATCTTCTTCTGAGATACCGTCGTTGGTAAATGCTCGAAATGTTTCGGTGAAAAAGCAAATCAGAGTGAGACGTAAGCCTTGTACTGGGGCTGATCTAGTTGGTCTAGTGGGAGCGGTTTTATTTAGTGCTGATGATATTGAGTTAGTGTATGGGGCACCGTCTTCCAGGCGACGGTATTTAGACATCCTATTATCCCAGTCTGATTCAAACTACATCAAGTTGCTTCAACGATATAGGCGAGTGGTACAACAGAGGAATCAGGTGCTGAGGGCCCTAAAAGAGCGGAGAGCTAATGTTGAAGAATTAGAGTTCTGGGATGCCCAACTGATTAAAGAGGGATCTGTATTGATATGGAGTCGGGATTATGCGGTAGGTCGCTTAGCTATTTTTGCTACATCGCACTACAAAAATTTAACTGACGCTAATCAGGTTTTTACCATGACATATGTGCCGAGTATCCCTTGTGGTAGGGATTTAGATGACACTGAATCCATATTTAGGGACCGATTGAATGAAGTCAAAGGTCGAGAATTGGCTTTGTCCTCTACTGCTATTGGACCTCATAGAGATGATGTAACCTTGGCGGTGGATCGAAGGGATATGGGTATTTTTGCTTCTCGGGGCGAAGCTCGTTCTGTGGCTTTGACCCTGAGGTTGTCGGAAGCATCTTATCTTTCGTCTGTTAAGGGAGAAGAGCCAATAATTTTGTTGGATGATGTTCTATCAGAGATGGATTTGCAGCGAAGAACCCGTGTGTTAGAGAAAATAACTGCTTATGAACAAGCAGTTATTACTACAACTGATCAAGATATTATCGAGTTACATCTAGGAACTGGCCCTGATTATTTCCAGGTTTTGGATGGGTCAGTGAATAATGTTGGCTAGTATATTAGGCGCTATTGTTCAACTATGTGCATAGTCTTATAGGTAATAGTACTCAGGTTGATTGTTACTAGATATAAATTGAAGGATCCGCCTGCCTTCAGGCTGTTAGCTGCATCTGGATATAAAATCTAATAGATCTGATGCATAAACTGTTGCTTTCATATGATAACGATTAGTAGCTGCGATTCCTGGAAATGTATTGTCATGTTGTCCGATAATTTCCCATTCTTCGTTCGTCCACGCAGAGGGACGTATTTCGGAATTAGAAACTAGACGGTTTGTATTTTCTGCTGCAGAAACATGATGTACTTCATCCGGCACATTACCCGCAAAGATGAATGTTGGACATTGTATAGATTTAACTTCTGATTCTGTTAAGTCACCGACAGGATTGGGTCTGCAAAATGAATCTTGCCAACGTTGCATAACGGAGACGAAGTTCTCGACTTCCATTGATAGTAGGTGAGCTTCGTTATCGGGATTATCTTTTATACGTTGAGAGAAAAATTCGGTGTTGCATACGGCTTGCATCCCGCCAGTGACTGCTGCTTCGATGTATTGCCCGTAATATCCAGGTGACATGATTTCAGCACTTCGTGGACCTCCACTAACTTCCCAAATGAATAAGCCTGAAACCAGCTCTGGATGCCTTATTGCCAATGTCATGGAAGTCCTAGATCCGGCAGACCCTCCCGCAGCGAATGCTGGTCCAGTATTTAAGTGTTGTAATAATCCAGCCATCTCTTCTGCCCAAATGTGCTGTTCAGATAGTTCTCCGTTGATATTGACATCTGAACGGCCGCAGTTCCTCCTATCGTGGATGATCACGCGACATCTCCCTGATATTAAGGCTGCGAGCGGCCTTAACCCATTTGTATCTACTCGCCCACCAGGGGTCAGGATTACTGGGGGTCCACTCCCGTAATCTTCATAATAAAGGTTTGTACCGTTAATATTGGCATAAGGCATGCTGCTGACTCCTAGTGTATTAAATGTGAGCGAATAGGTTAATAATTCGTGGCTGTAGTTGACACGTGATGTGGCTATGCTGTTATATCTTTTAGATGATTGAGAAATGATTCTAAAGCTTTTTTTTCTGGGACTCCCATAAAATATCTGAGTCCTTGAGTGTAGGTCAATATGTCTTGCGGGTGCATTCTAAGATTGTCTCTGGATTCAGAAATATGGAAGATTCCGTCAGCCCAGTCTTGCAGTCCTACGTAAAGTGCATCCTCGATGACGGCAGGATGGGGTCTTTCCAAATCCTTTCGAATCATCCATCTGGAGAACACGAAAGGTAAATTAGTAAATTGATGCCATTCCTCTCCCAGATCGTAAGAGTGTGAGAATCCTTTGATCCCACGTCTATACCGCAGCCCGGCGTTGCCGACATTAAGAATTGCATCGGCTGATTCGATAGTGGCATCGTAACTAATTGGATTGACAGAATATTTGAGGTTTAAGATTACCTTAAGCAAATATAGAGCCGTTGCTGCATCTTGGCTGACATTGACCTGTGCTCCATCAAGTTCTTCAATGGGTTTGTTTGTATTCAAGATTACGCTACCGGCGGTCCGGATAGTAGAAAAACAAAATCCGGTTAGATAATCGAAGTCGTCTTCCAGACTAGGGCAATCGGTTACAGGAAAGGGGCCGGCATCCAAGAGGCCGGCCCTTGCAGCTTTTGTGATTTCGCTGGGAACGATTGAAATCAGTTCGATGCCTCGTCGTTCCATATCAAAATAGAATGGTTCTAACCCGAGATATGGAACACGGCCGACTTTGATAGCCATTAATAATTCCCCTCTATATTTAATCCCCTTGTAATGGCATAACAGTAGGGCTCCGATTTTCGGAGCCCTACTGTTATGCCATTACAAAGGATTTATACCGGTTCTCCCTTACAGGCGAGGACCTGCAAAGCTAGATGATTGTTTCTGATAGACCTGAATTCGGTTGCGAGGGGATTCTGATACGAATACCCTGTTATCGTCATCTACGGTTACACCCGTGGGGGCCCAAAAATCCTTTTCCCTTTCTAAGCCTTGCGCTCTTCTCCGTTCTTCCCACATTTCGGGATTCGCATCAAGCTTATCTTTCCCCCACTTGGAGATGCCGCCATCTCCTGTTTTAAGATCTAGAAAAGCACCGTCTACATCGAATACTTGCAATCTGTCGTTGAGCCAGTCTGCGACGTAGATGATACCGTCTTTGTCGACAGCTACGCCAGTAGGGCGGTTCAACTGCCCTTCCCCCGAACCGCTAGATCCAATTTGCATTAAGAAATTCCCATCATGGTCAAATTTTTGAATGCGATCGTTACGCCAATCTGCGACGTAGATGTTGCCTGACTTATCTAACGTGATACCCCAGGGCATATTTAGTTCTCCGGGACCGCTTCCTTCTGTCCCGAACTTATTTATGAATTTACCGTCTTTATTAAACTTTTGTACTCTGTGGTTACCGCTATCTACTATCAGTAGGTTATCATCTTGATCAAAGATCATTCCAGAAGGACGATCTAGTTCTCCATCCCCGGAGCCCTGCAGCTCCTGCCATTTGCCTACGTATTCTCCATCGCTGTTGAAAATCGTTATCCGATTTAGCCACTCGTCGGAGACATATATGTCTCCGGTTTGACTAATTGCTATGCAAGTAGGCCAAGCTAGAGAACCGTCTTCGAGGTTGAATTCATGAGGACCTTGCTGGGCTACTCCTCTTGCAAATATGTTCACGAATTCTTCATCTACTGTACATACAGTAATCCTGGTGCCTTCCGGTCGGTATTCAGAACCTCGGCAAAGGACGTACATGAGGTCGCCTTCTCCTCGAGCAACGAACTGCGGCTGTGTAAAACCCGGTCCGAATTGCTCGCCTCTGCCTATGGTGTGACTGTATTGAAGATTTACATGGGAGATCTGTTGCGTAGTCATTATCACCTCACGGTTGTGTCATTGTTATGAATTTGTGCCCGGATTATTGCTTTTATCCCGTAGACCTATAAAAGAGCCATTTTCTCAAATGAGCCGTTTACAATTGGCTTGGCATCGAGGTCCATCCAATCTTCTAGAAGGGAGGAATATAAGCTGCGGAAATCATTGTTGAAATGGAGATCACCTTCAAGAAGTTTATTTTCTTCAAGAGATGGATATTCCCCATATAGTCCACCTTTGACTGAATCTCCAATGACAAAAGTTACTCCGCCTGATCCGTGATCTGTACCGGATCCGTTGTCGTGTACTCTTCTACCGAATTCGGAGAAAACTAATAGAACGACATTGTCACTGGCGTTGTGTTCTTTAAGGTCATCGTAAAAGTCAGAGATAGCTCGGCTAGTCTCGGTCCATAATTTTGTGTGATTTGCCAACTCCCCTGCGTGAGTGTCAAAGCTGTTGTAAGGCGCAGTTGTATATAAGATTTTCGTACCAAACCCGGCGAGGTGGGTCTGTGCCATGTTCATCATGTACTGCCCGACTACGTCACCGCCGTATTCTATCGTTGAGGAGTAGTTCTCGACTGCAGAACTTAAGATGTCAGCGCCTTTTAGAGCGTCGAGTCCAGTTTGAGCCAAGTAGTCCACTACGGGTCCCTTACCAATCATTGGAGAGTAGACCCTGGAAAATACATCCAACGCTTTGGCTCTCTGAGTGTCATTGTCGATCCCAGTAAGCACTCCGTACGTTTCGAGATCTCCAACTGAAGCGACCGGTACTCCTGGGGCTGCTAATGCTCTGGGGAGTCCACGGCCAAAGTTGACGGCTGTCAGAACGTTTTCTTTATTAGGGTCTAAGTCTCGGATCGCTCGGCCTAACCAGCCTTCGTCACCAACCTTGTCCGGTTCACAGGTGTGCCATATATCCATGGACCTAAAGTGTGATCGGCTCGGGCTGGGGTATCCAATGCCCTGAATCACGGCGACTTTTCCGTCGTCATACAATTTTTTTAAGGGAGCCATCGCTGGGTTAAGCCCGACTTGATCATTTAAAGGCAAAACAGAATCCTGCGGGACCCGAACGTTGGGTCGATTATCTATATAAAGAGGGTCATTGTATGGAATCAGCGTGTTTAAAGCGTCATTGCCACCGGATAGCTGTAGAACAGCCAACACTGGGTCTTTTTTATTTACGGTCATCATTTCTCCTTTTTTGGTAAAGTACTATACCGTTCTTCACAAATATATCTACGGCATAGGCCGTGTTACGCAAACAGGTACTCAGTAGTAGCCACGATTGATTGGAGCATTTGACCTACGCGTGTTTCAAATTCAGGAGTTCCCGTCTTGACTTCACCCTCACTCTGGGCCATCTCCATTAGTTGAGAGTGAGTTTCCGGTGTGAGTTCGTAAGCGCCTAACATTTCAAGGCAACCACTTATGAATTGTTCGTGAGAGATAGTGCTACCCTCTGAATTGAATCGCTCGATAATGTTTTTCACGCCGGGTAAGTCTGTGTTACCAACCTGGTCGGCTGTAAAGTTTATACGTTCTACTAATGTGCCGCTGTCGATCCATTCCTTGCCGGTATGCCAGCCTTCTACCGTTGGTGGATTCAGGAGATCCTGCCCCATGTATCTGATGTTCAGTGTCAAAGCATTGAGGCCAAGCTTTGGAGTCGTGTAGTCTCCTACCAATCTCATTGTTCCGACGACAGTCTCAGTGGGACTTTTCACCTTTTCAAAGCGAGAGTTTTTGAAGAAGTTAGAGTTGAAAAGGACTCTTAGCATAGAGGAAATATCGTAATTGGACCTGAAATACTCTTCCTCTAACATCTTAATAGCCTCGATATCTCTCGGGGGAGTATCTTTCCAGGCAGGGACTTGGGGCTCGTCGGCTACAAAGAAATTGTATAAATGCCTTGCAACAAACCGCGCAGTCCCGGGTTGTTTGACAATGATATCAACTATGTCTTCCCCATTGAAATTACCGGTCTCTCCCAAGAATGTTTTGTTGGCTTCATCGTGATCACTAGGGTCATAAATGAAACTTGCTTCATATTTCCCGTAGGGATAGCGCGGGATCGAGTTGGTTACTGTCCATCCAGTAAAGGCACGGGCAGCTTCTTTCACGTCATCTTCTGAGTAGTTCTGTTCGCCGTCCATACCAACGCCTAATGAGAATAGTTCTAACAATTCACGGCCCCAGTTTTCATTTATGGCGTCTTTATGGCTCATGCAGTTGTCAAGGTAGAAGACCATTGCCGGATCTTTAGAAAGCGCTTGTAAAAGTTCACGGAAATTACCCATCCCCACTGTTCGGAACATGTTCAGTTCAAGCTGCTGTTGCCGTGGATATTCACATTTTGCGTGTCCGGTAACCAGAATCCCGTGCCAGAACAAAGCGATTTTTTCTTGTAGTGGGCGCTTGGAATTGATCATTTGGTACGTCCACTCTTCTTGTTGTCCTTCCAATCCTGCTTGAGAGACCCATTCGGTCTTGTAACGCATCATGATATCTCGTTCCATATCAGGCTGCTTGTCGGGTTGGAGTAATTCTTCGACCGTAGCTTCGTATCCTTTCGCGGTTCTGGCTTCTAATTCTTCAAAGGGAGCCCCAAAACCTGCACGACGCATAAGATGGGCCATTAATGCGAACTCTTGATTGACCATAATTATCCTCCTCTAATATAGAACCTTTTATTGGGAAGGTTTATGCAATTTGGCTAGTGATATGCCTTTTGATATGATAATTAACCTAATTAATGCAATGTTAAAGGTCATATAGCTAGGTGTCAACTAGATACGGGCGCTATTATCTTACGGCTAACGTAACAATATACGATTAATATGGCTATAATTCGGAGTCCCAATTAAATATCTATTGGCCACATGGATTGTTATGGATCGCTCGGTTGGCTTGTATTCAAACTTCGAGAATGTTGATTTAGATTTACTAACATCAAAGTAATGCTACAGGGTTGACGGGTGATCCTGTGCCTCCTACTACTCGTAAGGGATTAACGGTTAGCATGAATTCATATCGATTTTCTTTCTCGCAAGCTTCCGCTAGTGGTTGCAACAATGCATTATCTAAAAGGCCGATTCCATAAGCGAAAATAGCTCCGTGGACGGACCAGCTAAGATCATACCCATTAGGAGCAAAATCCATCATGTCCCAGACGAGTAGGCAACAGTCGGATTCTCTAAGGAATTTGAGACAGGATGCATGTAATCCAGGTCGTCCGGCTGGATCGCTACCCCATGTGGGGTTAACCTCATTCCACTTTTCGCGGCCTCCATATACACATATGGCGTCGCCCGGTTCTAACTTGATCTCTTCGGATTTCGCTATGTCCTCGAGTTCCCAACCATGGATAGGTTTTTCATGAGTGACGAAATGTTCTTTTCGATGTTTGGGAACATCTAACAGTACTCCTCGAGTAATAATTCCCTCTTTCCAGTGTTCGACTGATCCCCACTTAGCACCGTCAAATGTGATTACGTTATCTGGATCTCGGCCGTTCCACATTCCGTTTTGATCCCAAACATGACAGAGAGCGTCTAGATGTGTAGTAGCCTGTCCATGATAGGCTATTCCGTAATAGTCTACGGCGGCCCCTGCGGTGGGTCCTCGTTGGTGTCTCTTCATGAAGTGATGAGCAGGGGTAGGGTTATCGGGTGCTGGATTCTTCGGAAATTCTCTGCTCAGCGATATGGCTTCTCCTGTTTTGATCAATTGAGCGGCAGCTACTCGTTTTTCTGGGGTAACCATATTTACCGCTCCGATTTGGTCATCCTCTCCCCATCTCCCCCAATTATTGTCATCCCTTAGATAAGATAAAACCTCATTTTTGTCTGGGATTCTTCTTTCCATTTTCAACTCACATTATGACTAGAATTTAGTTAGGCGAGAGATCACCAGCTATCGATTGGGTTAAGCATTCAAAAAAACGGTCCATCATATTCTTGGATACGTTTCCAATGATTCGTTGTCCCACCCTGGCTATTGTCCCACCGATCTCCAAATCGCCATCTACTAGAAGACTGGTAGTTCCACTGAATTCGGATAACGTCACTAACGCTGATCCGCGAGCGAACCCAACAGAACCCTTACCTTCGGCTATAAGTCGGTACGAGTTTTGGACTTCCTGGTCTACAATCGAAATTGTGCCTTGAAATTTACCGTTCATAGGACCTACTTTGACATTAACTGTCATATCGTATTTATCGTGGTCAACAAGGTCGAAACTCTGGCAACCCGGTATACAATTCGAAAGTATGTTAGGGGACATAAGACCTTTCCAGACTGTGTCTATAGGTGCGTCCAATATGTAAGTACCCGTTATTTTCACGGTATATATTCCTTGATCCAATTATTCACGGATCCGTGCCTTCCTTACTTTGAAGTTATGTGTTCGTTTTTGTTTTCGGATCCATTTGATGAATTTATTAACTTTCGTATTTGATTTTAATAATTCTATAGAATATAGATCTTTAGCTAGTGTATTTTCGGTAAACATGCTGTGAATCTGTTTATGACAAGTTTGGCAAAGATGAGACTTCGGTCCATGGTTACCGCCTTTGGCCCGGGGAATTAGATGATGTATTGTATATTTCAGGTGTTCTCGAAGGCATAATTCACAGTTATTAACCGCTCGTTTGACGTCAGTTATTCTTTCAGATGTTAAAGCGGATTGTTGCTTTCTAATCAGCTTTCTGGATCCTGGTTGAAAAATCTCCAGCCCGGCAAATCGACTTGCCAATTGCGGTCTTCCAATATCATTGGGATGATTAACCCTGACATCATACGTCTTTTAGGAACTGAACTTGCTTCTTGGGTTACTCCAAAAGGTAAAAAAGCGAATGCGTGTTCATCGTTAATGTAATTTGTTGGCGCTACACCGAGGTCCGTCAAATCTTCCAAAGGCCAAAGCCGGAGGACGGTAGTTCGAAAATCCTCAAGCATCGAGGTTCGCATAGGATGCTCCGTTTCATATCCGGCTTTATAAGCTACTTGCATATCGATGTTATTCCGGGTGGCCCAAACACCCATACGCATTCCTCGTGTTTCCTTTGAAAGCATGGACCATGCTAGATCCATGTTTCCGTCTCTAACTGCTTCTGCGAAAATACCTGCTCTATTACCTACATCATCCGGCTGACGGCTTCTTCGCTCTCCGGGAATTTGCATTTAATAACCTCTACTTTGATACTAGACGAGTTGAAGCGATTTCAGTGATCTATTTCGCCCAGTTGTTCCCATTCTACCAACCGACCGTGTACCCGTCGTATCTGGGATCCGCTGCTCCGTGCAGTACTTGATTGTCGGGATCTATCTTGATTATCATTTCTCGTCCAACTATACCGTCCCAAGCGTCCACTACCCTTATGGTATGCCCTAGTTTTTCTAGCTGAGCGCAAATTTCATTGGAATACCTTCCCTCCAATAGCAGCTCGTTTTTGCAAACATGAGGGATATTGGATTCGGTTGGGCTTTGATTACTTTTCCACCTGGGAGCTTCTATCGCTTCGGAGACGGTCATCCCGAAGTCTATGATATGGCTCAATACTTGCATGTTAGATTGAACTTGGGTATCGGCGCCGGGTGTGCCGAGTACTAAATGGAGGTTTCGTCCTTGGGTTACCATTACTGGATTCATGGTGTGTCGGACTCGTTTGCCTGGTCTGAGGCAATCGACGTGGTTGGGGTCGAGATGCCAATAAGTCATTCGATTGTTAAGTAGGATTCCAGTATCTCCTGCGACCAAACTAGAGCCCCATGCGCTCTGCAAACTCTGCAATTGACAAACTGCATTTCCCCATTGATCAACAACCACGAAACAAGTGGTATCTTCCTGCTCAGTTGCTAGACCACCAGATCGATTATAGGATCCCTTTTTATTTTTGGTGGTTTGGAATACCCACGGATCACCTGCTTCGAATAATTCTGATGCTTGGTCAGGGTCGATTAATTTAGCTCGTTCCTTAGCGTATTCTTTAGAAATTAGCCCTTCGACTGGGACATGAATATAGTCGGGATCTCCTACATACGCCTCTCTATCTAGGAAAGCAAGCTTTTTCGCTTCCACCATCAGATGTATGCTTTCTGATGTATTACAACCTGTCGCTGATAAGTCGAATTCCTCTAAAATATTAAGTTCTTGGAGAAGTACGTGCCCGCTTGAATTGGGCGGGGCTTCGTATATATTGAAACCTTTATAATGGGTAGAAATTGGTTGTTGCCACCGGGCACTACAATCTCGGAAATCGTTCTCTGTTAAGAGACCGCCTAGACTGTGACTGAAATTCACCAAATCTCTTGCTATTGGTCCCTGGTAGAACGCCTCTCTTCCTTCGTCCGCTATCAGGTTTAGTGTTTTAGCCAGATTTCGTTGGAAGAGAATTTCTCCAGCTTTGAGTGGGATGTCATTTTTCGTAAAAATCGCTTTGGAGGTAGGGAACTCACACAGTAACCTATCTGATGCAATAGCTTGCGCTAAGTAATGGGTGACAGGAAATCCGTTTTCTGCTAGATCTATAGCGGGACTCAAAATTTCCTTTAGGGGAAGTAACCCATATTTTTCGTGAGCATCTAACCAACTGTGTACTAATCCAGGTATTGATACTGATAAGATGCCTTTCTGTGGAATTCCTGTCGATTGGTAATGTTCCAGAGTGGCTCCGTAGGGTGCTGCTCCGGTTCCGTTTGAAATCTGGATCTCGCCACTACTTTTCTCGTAGATCATGATAAAACCATCACCACCAATGCCCGACATTAAAGGCTCAACAACATTTAATGCCGCCGCAGTCGCAATAGCCGCGTCTATAGCATTACCGCCTTTTTGAAGGATGCTTATTCCGGCTTGAGAAGCAAGTGGATGTCCGGCGCATACCATTCCGTTTCTCGCCATTACAACAGGTCTGTAGGCATCAAATTCGATACCGTGGGGTGTTTTCGCCATTAGTGTCTCCTTAAGTCGTTAGACCTCAATATAGGACTTTTACTCGAAACGCCTTCAATTCATATGTAGACTAAGCTCTGGTTCAACATGGTATGGCGATCCATGTTTGGATTATCTGAGCCATCTGGAACCTCGTCAAGCTAAAACTTGAATAGATTAAATTCTTGATAATTAATTTGGGTGCTATCGTTTTTAATCTAGGGCGTAGGTTTGCACAGTGATAAAATCGGCTTAAATACGCTTTATAAAATATGTCTGGTTTTGGTTTCTTCCTGATATCATTCTTGATGAGGGGTGGGGATGGGATCATCTAGAGCGAGGATACCTGCCACCATGGAATCAAATAAATCTAAACGACCCAATCCGAGTTTACGTTTGGCTACTAGTCTAATAATAAGCGCCATTACCGTAGGAGGCCTGGTAAAAGGTGTTCTTAATTTGCAATATAGTCAGGCTGAGAGAAGGTCTAGGAACATCTTGGAGTGGCCAGAACTTAAGGCCACTATTAAGAACGGCAGATGATATGGAGTATTGTGATGTTCTCTCTAACTATTCGAGTTTAGTCTCTGGGATACCTAAATCCCCGTTTAGGTATCATTTTCATGGCGGGCTTGCTGTAAAAAAGGTGCCGACTCAGCGACACCTTTTTACTATGAACTATTAATGACCGCCGCAGCCACATCCACCGCCGCCACCTCCGCAGCCACATCCCCCAGTTGGGAGATTTGGATTACTTATAACAAACCCGCTTCTCATCAAGTCATCTAAATAATCTATTTTGGCACCTTCCACTAGAGGAGCACTTTCGGAGTCGACAAGCACCTTGATATTTTCAGAATCTATTATTAAGTCGTCTTCCTTAGGTTCTTTTTCAATACCTAGTACATATTGGTAACCCCCATGTCCACCAGGTATTACCATTACTCTTAACATAGATCCTGTTTCTTC
>ENA-UPTF01001449-UPTF01001449.1-marine-metagenome-genome-assembly--contig:-NODE-1449-length-14863-cov-3.630258_pt1 | contig 14863 bp, 8 predicted proteins | sample MGYA00238166_ERZ767019 | MGnify/ENA primary metagenome ERZ767019 (study PRJEB28930, sample SAMN06266391) | marine metagenome | isolation source: Sea water from 250 m depth | place: Atlantic Ocean | study...
TAAATTCCAGTCATGCCATCCATGATACCCACAAAATGCTACAATGTTTCGGGCGGTGAAGCGATGGCGATTGCGGTGCGCATCGCGCGAGCCAAAACATGCCGAAACATTGTAGCATTTTGTGGGTATCATGGATGGCATGACTGGTATTTGGCCGCAAATCTTGCGGCTACAGATTCAGGTGGACAGTTGGATGGGCATTTGCTTCCTGGGCTGGAGCCCAATGGAGTACCAGATGGATTGAGTGGGACCGCTCTGCCATTCCGGTATAATCACCTTGATGAATTGGAGGCAATTATCCTTCAGCATCCAGACCAATTGGCAGCTGTTGTGATGGAACCCACGCGTCACGATGAGCCGACACCGGGATTTCTGGAGGGAGTCAGAAAATTATGCGATCAAACGCAGGCTGTTTTGGTTGTGGATGAGATCACGGCCGGATGGAGGCTTCACCATGGCGGGGCACACCTCAAGTATGGCCTTCAGCCTGACATTGCAGTATTTGGCAAGGCCTTGGGGAACGGGCATCCCATTGCTGCAGTGATTGGTAAAGGCAAGGTGATGGAAGCTGCGCAATGCTCGTTTATCTCCAGTTCTTATTGGACTGAAGGCGTGGGACCGACGGCTGCTTTGGCGACCCTTACCAAACTGAAATCAGTCGATGTACCTGGGCATCTTACCACAATTTCTGAACTCCTTAGGGCGGGGCTTGGTGATTTAGCCAAGCGTCTCGGCCTTAATATTCGTTTCTCCGGACACCCAGCAATTACGATCCTGTCTTTTGAGGATCCTCAGGCTAGCGCCCTGCAAACCCTGTTTACCTTAAGAATGTTGGAACAGGGAATCCTAGCCGGTTCGGGTTTCTATGCTTCATTGGCTCACCGCGAGGAACATGTGGAGCGTTTTCTGAAAGCTTCAGGCAAGGTCCTGCCTGAAGTTGCGCAGGCTGCCGAAACTGGCGATGTGCTAGAGCGAATCCCTAACGGAGTGAAACATTCCGGTTTTTCTCGTCTGACTTAGACATTACGCTCATGACGATCTGTCACCCTAGCTTGGCGGCCATCAGTTCCATTGATTGGGCAATCATTGTCCTGTACGCGATTGGGATGGTTGGTGTTGGATTCTATTATTCCAGAAAAATTAACAACACCGAGGATTATCTTTTAGGGGGTCGGCAAATGAAGCCACTCATGGTGGGACTGTCACTTTTTGCCTCGTTGCTGAGCACGATTTCCTACTTGAGCTACACCGGTGAAATGATTCGTTACGGCCCCATGTTCATTACCGGTGCACTTGCCTTCCCGTTTGTGATCTTTGTAGTGGGTTCGTTTATGATCCCCTACTTCATGAAGCTTCGAGTCACATCAGCTTATGAGATTTTGGAGCAGCGACTGGGCCTCAGTATTCGGCTACTGGGATCATCTCTATTCACCTTGATAAGGTTGTTTTGGATGGCCGTAATTATTCATGCAACCACCGATAAGGTCATGATACCCGTCCTTGGTTTGGCTGAAAGCTGGACGGTTACTATCTGCATCCTAATGGGCGTGGTCACCATCATTTACACCAGTCTTGGAGGCCTTCGTGCAGTGGTATTCACTGACGTGATCCAGTCGGGAATCCTTTTTGGCGGTGGGCTTTTAACCGTTGTTCTTGTAGCGAACGAATTGGGCGGTGTCCGGGAATTGTGGCCTGGCGAATGGCTGACGCATTGGGAAGAACCGAATTGGGGTTATGACCCAGAAGCTCGCATGACTTTTGTGAGTATGTTCTTGGCTGTTTTTTGTTGGCACACCTGCACTGCGGGGTCAGACCAGGTTGTCATTCAACGATATTTTGCGACACGAGACGCCCATGCAGCGCGAAGGGTTTTGGTGATCAATTTGGTCGCGGATTTTTTTGCGATGTTGCTAATGGCCATGGTTGGCCTTGCCTTGATCGCTTATTTCACAGCAAACCCGGGTATGTTTGGGGAGAATCAATCATTGACCAACAATTCGGATCAACTTTTCCCTAGATTTATTTCTAAAGGACTACCAGTTGGGTTAACCGGCCTCGTTATTGCCGGTTTGTTGGCCGCCGCGATGTCTAGTCTGTCATCCGGGATGAACTCCACTTCATCGGTCATCACCAGTGACTTTATTTCCCGCTTACGGCCCAAGGAACCTGATGAGAAATCCAAGATAGTCATTGCCCGTTTGGTTTCATTGCTTATTGGCGTGGCAGTTGTTGCCTTGAGTTTGATTGTGGATAAGGTGCCGGGAAACCTGTTTGAGGTGGCCAACAAGGTGGTGAATTTGTTTGTCTCTCCACTCTTTGTCCTTTTTTTCCTGGCCATGTTTGTCAGATTCAGTAATGCCCGTGGAGCCTGGTGCGGAGTGTTAACGTCAATAACCATTGCAGTGTTGATTGCCTTCTGGGAAGAAATAATAGGGGATAAGGGTATCAGTTTTCTTTGGATTATGCCGGCAGCATTTGTTGGGGGAATCCTTGTTGGAATGGTTGCAAGTTTTGCTTTCAGACCAAAAAAGGGAACATAGAATTATGGCACTGTCATCGATACCTAGAGTTTCACCAAAAAGCATTGAATATGTGAACAAGGTTCTGGATATGGGCATTCACAATGCCAAGAGTTCGGGTCTTGATGCCGAACTAGAAAAAAAATTCGCAGAACGTTTTGGTCAACAGTATGGGATTCTGATGTCTAACGGAACGGTCACCATGCAGGCCGCGCTTTTGGCTTCTGACATTGGCGTAGGCGATGAGGTGATTGTTCCTGCCTTTACGGTTTTTATGACAGCGGGAGCAGCTTTGTTTGCCAATGCCATTCCGATTGTAGCTGATGTGGATCCGGACACCTGGACCCTGGATCCCAAGGACGTTGAGAGAAAAATCACCTCAAGGACCCGGGCCATTATTCCGGTTTCCATCTGTGGGCTATCCCCGGACATGGATCCGATCCTCAAGTTGGCGAAAGAACACGACATAGTGGTCATTGAAGACAATGCCCAATGCTTTTTAGGCTACTACAAGGAACGCGTGGTGGGCTCGATGGGAAATTTTTCGAGTTTCAGTTTTCAGGGCTCAAAACACATGACATGTGGAGAGGGTGGAATCCTCCTCTGCGAGAATGAGGAAACCGCCACCAAGGCACGCAAGGCGTCGAGCCTTGGCTTTTCCAGCATCACGGCAGAACCCGGCAACTCGACCATCCCAAAGGAGCTTCGGTGCCACCCCTCGTTCCAAAGACATACCAGTTACGGCCATAATTTTCTGCTTAGTGAACTGGCCATTGCCCTGGCCCTTGGGGAGTTTGAGCGGATTGATGAACTTGTCTCGATCCGCCAGGAGGCTGCAAGAGAGTTTGAGTCCGTCATCGCCGGCTGTGATTGGTTGATCCCACAAAAAACGCCGGAGAACCATGTGCATAGTTACTGGACATACGCCATGCGAATGAGCAGGGATGACATCGAGTGGTCGGAGATGAGGCGTTTCTTTGTCAGTTTGGGTGGGGACGGTTATTATGCGGCATATCAGCCAGTGCACCGCGAGCCCATTTTCCCGATGCTGAGCGATTTGGTTAAATCGAATCCTGATCGCTTCCCGCATTGGTACGAAAAGATGCCCGATTACAAGGAAACTTCATGTCCTGTTTGGGAATCAATTCAGCCGAATATAATCATGCTTAAAACAAAATATTTTAGCTTGGATTCCGCACGTCACCAGGCCGAAATTTTAGCGAAAACCATTCAGCATTTTTCATGATTTGTGTCCGCCAAAGTTTAAACAACGTCAAAGCCGTTGAAGAATCCTTTAACCGCGATGGCTTTGTCCATATGGAATCCTGTCTGTCACAAGAAGAACTCGGTATGGCCCAGAGGCAGATTGAACGTTACAAGCGAGATATAGTGCCTGTTTTGAAGTCTACAGAGGCTTTCTATGAAGATCACAGTCGACCAAGCAGCCTCAAGCAACTTCAACGAATGGATCAACATGATGAATGGTTTTCGCAGTTTGCACTCCAAACAAGATGGCTGGAACTTGCCGAACAGATGCTTCGACAGAAAGTGATTCTTAACGGTGTTGAATGGTTCAACAAACCTAAACTATCAGGTAAGCCGACCCCTCCACATCAGGACGGATTCTACTTCTGTCTTAAGCCTGATGAAGCGGTAACCTTTTGGTTTGCCATTGACAGCGTAGATGAAGAGAACGGCTGCCTGCGATATGCCCGAAGAAGTCATCTTGGTGGTATTCGCCCTCATGGTTGCAGTCAAATTCTTGGTTTTTCCCAGACCATCCTTGATTTTGGAGATGATGATCGTGCTGATGCCTATGCTGCATTGATGAAGCCTGGCGACATGGTTGCGCATCACTCAAGGACGATTCATTGGGCCGATGGGAACTCCAGCAAACGAACAAGGGAGAGCCTCGCCCTGGTTTTTTTCTCTGAGCGCGCCCAAAGGGACAAGGAAGCCTTTGGTCGATACCAAGACTCCGTCAACCAGCAACATGGTGAAAACGGAATCAGTTAGATGAGGAAACGTTAGGAATTGCATTCTTGCACTAAAAAGTGCAGCATTCCAACGGTTCAAAGCACTAAAATGACAAGGTTTCCTTTTATTTGTTGTTCGTTTTTTATCTTCCTTGGCATCCCATTGGCTTCGGGGGAAACGAAAGATTCCACTGCAGTTGATATCGCGGACCGGCGAGAGCTTTTTGTCGACCAGTATTTGGTTCAGGCGCTTGAGGGGGAAGCACGTCAAATCCTTCATCATCCTGTGCCTCGTGAAGTCGTTCTTGTAAGCGATCGCCCCTGGGAAGGGAACGGCCTGAACTATGTGACGGTTTTTCAGGATGGTGACTTGTACAAAATGTATTATCGCGGTGGAGATTATGATCGCGGTGTAACCTCATTGCATGAGCAGGTTTATTGCTTTGCCACCAGCAAGGATGGAGTCAAATGGGAGCGCCCGAATCTTGGGCTGGTCAAGTTTGGCGGATCAAAGGACAACAACATTCTGCTCACAGAGAAAGACGAGGCGCTGGGTTACATCTGTCATAACTTCAGCCCCTTCCTGGATTTGAATCCTGACGCGCCTGAATCAGAAAGATACAAGGCGGTCGGGGGCGGGCCTTTGTTCCCCTTGATCTCAGCGGACGGTATCCACTGGAAAAAAGCAACAGACAAGCCGATTATCACTGAGGGTGCATTTGATTCCCAGAATCTGGCCTTCTGGGATTCCATCCGCGGGCAGTACCGGGCTTATCATCGCCAGTTCAGGAGCGGGCGTGATATTATGACGGAAACTTCAGAGTCTTTTTCTTCAGGTTGGAGCAAACCAGTTTTCTTGGAGTACTCACCAGGTCGAGGAGGCGAGCTCTATACCAATCAGATCACACCCTACAAAAGGGCCCCACATATTTTTCTTGGTTTTCCGACACGATATGAGGACAGGGGGCTGAACCCTTCAACTCGTCACTTGCCTCAATGGAAATATCGCCAATTGCGCAGTAAAATTTCCAGGCGTGAGGGGACTGCCGTTACGGAGGGGCTCTTCATGTCCAGCAGGGATGGTGCACATTTTCATGTTTTTCAGGAGGCATTTATCCGCCCTGGATTGAGAACAAGGGACAGTTGGTTTTATGGCGATAATTACCAGAACAACGGGCTGGTCGAAACCAAGTCAACCCTTGCAGAGGATGCTCCCAATGAACTATCCATGTATTTGACCGAGGCAACCTTGCAAAATGGAAAACCGGCAAAGCTCCGCCGTTACTCGCTTCGAATGGATGGGTTTGTATCCATCAACGCACCCATGAAGGGTGGAAAACTAATATCCAAGCCAATTCGGTTTTCCGGCAACAAACTGTCGCTGAATTTTTCGAGTTCCGCTCGGGGTGGAATTCGTGTCGGGTTTACCGATCCGGAGGGTAAACCGTTGGCTGGGTATTCGTTGAATGATTGTCCCTGGATTTATGGGGATTCCCTGACTCGAAGGGTTGAATGGGTTAAATCCGGTAAGATCGTTGACAACGTGGATTCCATTGCAGGACAGCCCATTAAATTGGTTTTTGAGCTAAAGGATGCCGATCTTTATTCGTTCAAGTTTGATTGATCAGTCGCGTAAAAGGTGCAAGGGGTTTACGTTGATTGAACTCTTGGTCGTCATTGCCATCATTGCTATTTTAGCTTCCCTACTCCTCCCAGCCTTGGCCCAGTCCAAGGAACGTGCTTTGCGCAGTAATTGCCTGAGTAATATTCGACAGCAGGCAATTGCCTTGACCTTGTATGCAAATGACTTCGACGATTTACTGCCGATCCGCTCGACTTTCTCCTATTCGCTTTCACCTGATAATAAAATACCGAGAAGTGAAAAACAGGCAAATGAATTTTTAACCGGCTTAGGAAAACTCTACTCTTCTTACATACCAAGCCCAAGGGTCTTTTATTGCCCATCGTTGAGAACGAAAGAGAGCATCAACTTACACTACGATGGGCCGTACGGTTGGCAGAAAAATTATCCATTTCACACAACGGGTGGGAGCAATGGAATTAATTGCGGTTACATCTACTTGTTCGACAGTGATTTCAAGAACTCAAAGCGTTTGAGTAAATTAAGCAATGAGGCATTAAGTTCTGACTTTTTTCCACTCGGTTTTGGGGACTTTTGCCATATGACGGGCTATAATGTGGCCTATGGAGACGGACATGGTGCTTGGTACAGCGATAAAGAACGTGAAGTCGCTCGAACGACAGGGAGTGTTGGATCAAACGACTCAATCAACCGTTTATGGTGGCAACGTTTTGCTGAAGTTTCACCGTGATGCTGTTTTCGGTTAAAATCAAAGGCCAATTTTGGTGCATCGTAAGAAACAGTTAATATTGCTGCTTGTTGTTTTGGCAGTGACTTTGTCCTTAGTTGCAAAGACGCCGACTTCCAGACCGTAACGAGCATGATCAAACATATTTATCAGCAATTTTATACGCTGTAGTTGGCTTTAAGCGCCTGAAGCGTGTATTTTAGCGGCGTACCATGTCTCGTACTCTAACTATTATTTGTTTGTCTCTGGTTATTGCGGTCCAAGCTCAATCTGTGACGGACTTCGCCACGCCGGTTCGAAACATCAACGCACCCGAAGGATTCAAGGTCGAACTACTTTATTCGGTGCCAAAGCCCCAGCAAGGCTCATGGGTAAACCTCTGCACTGACAACAAGGGGCGCATCATTGTCAGCGATCAGTTCGGCGGTTTGTACCGTTTCGGAGCACCAGCAGCCGGACAGCCGCTGAAGGCCAAGGATATCGAAAAAGTCCCGGCCAAAATCCGTGCGGCAAACGGTCTGCTCTGGGCATTTGGCGCTTTGTACGTGGGGGTCAACGATTACGAGCGCAAGATGGAGAGTGGCCTTTATCGTGTGACGGATTCAGATGGCGACGACCAGCTGGACAAGGTGGAAAAACTTCGAGGCATGACCGCCCGCGGCGATCACGGCATCCACGCAGTGTTGCTCGCACCGGATAAAAAATCCATTTACCTGATAACCGGCAACAACACCACGCCTGCCAAGTCCGATGCATCGCAGGTACCGTTGCACTGGGGCGAAGATCATCTGTTGCCGCGTATGCCCGATGGACGTGGTCACAACCGCGACCGATTGGCGCCAGGTGGCATCATTTACAAGATCTCACCCAACGGGAAACAGTGGGAGATCGTTTCCTCTGGGTACCGGAATATTTTTGATGGTGGATTCAACCGCGATGGCGAACTCTTCACCTACGATGCGGACATGGAGTACGACTTCAACACCTCATGGTACCGGCCCACGCGCATCTGCCACGTAACCAGCGGATCCATGTGGGGCTGGCGCAACGGCACCGGCAAACGGCCTGAGTTTTACCCGGATACCCTGCCGCCGGTGATCAACATCGGCCCCGGCTCACCCACGGGTGTAGCCTTTGGCTATGGCTCAAAGTTTCCCGCCAAGTACCAGGATGCCATGTACATTCTTGACTGGAGTTGGGGTAAAATCCACGCCGTCCACATGAAACCAAAGGGCTCCACCTACACAGCCACAAAGGAAACTTTCATCACTGGCAGCCCTTTACCCGTGACTGATGCAATCATTCATCCGGGTGATGGTGCAATGTATTTCACCATCGGCGGGCGGCGCGTGCAGTCTGGTTTATACCGCGTGACATATGTCGGCATAGAATCAACCGCACCCGTAGAGCACAATCCAAACATCAACGAACTTACCCGACTCCGACATCGGTTGGAACAATTCCACGGCAGACAAGATTCGAACGCGTTAAACGCAGCCTGGCCGCACTTGGATCATCCGGATCGTTTCGTTCGCTGGGCTGCCCTTACTGCGGTGCAGCATCAGCCATTGGCGCAATGGAAAGACCGTACGCTCAATGAAAAGAATCACAACCAACGGGTGGCGGCGTTGCTCGGCCTGTGCAAGGTGGCCGGAGCCGATCCGGCCAACGGCAAACCCGACGCGCCCGTGAACAAAGAATTGGCCGCCGCCGTTTACGGCTCGCTTACCAAATTAGATTGGGGCAAACTGGATTATACTGGCAAACTCACGTTGGTCCGCACTTATCAAATCGCCCTTGTGCGCTTTGGCGACCCTGACGCAGGCACGGTCAAAAAAATTATCGCGCAACTGGAACCACAATTCCCCGCGGCCACCTTCGAGCAAAACTGGTTGCTCTGCGAAACGCTTGCCCATCTGCAAGCGCCCACGACCGCGGCCAAAGGCATCCGACTTTTGCAGGAAGCGGCCACGCAGGAGGAGCAGATTGAATACGCCCGCTCGCTAAGAAGGCTGAAGGCCGGCTGGACCACGGAACTGCGCACGGCGTATTTTAATTGGTTTTTGAAAGCGGCAAACTACCGCGGCGGCAAAAGTTTCAGCATATTCATCGAGTTCATCCGACGCGATGCCGTGGCCAGCTTGAGCGAGAAGGAACGCGTGGTCCTGAAGGAATTACTCGCACAAAAGCCGGTGGTGAAGTCGCCTTTCGAGATCATGGCGCAGGCGATGATCGGCCGGAAATACGTCAAGCAATGGAAGCTGGAGGAATTGAGCCAAGCCTCCAAGACGCAGTTGAAAAATCGCAGTTACGAACGCGGCCGCAAGATGTTTGCCGCGGGCGGTTGTTTTGCCTGCCACCGGTTTGCCAATGAAGGAGGCATGACAGGGCCGGATCTCACCGGCTCTGGCGGCCGGTATTCCTCGCACGATTTGCTCGATCAGATCATCAACCCGAGCAAGGAAATCAACGAGCAGTTCGTGCCGGTGGTCGTGAAAATGAAAAACGGCGATATGGTGACCGGCGTCGTGGTGAACCTAAACGGCGACCGCGTGAACATCAACACCGACATGTTCAACCCGAACCAGCAAATCCAAGTGAACCGCCCACAAATCGAGAGCATTGAACCCTCAAAAATCTCACCCATGCCAGCGGGCTTGCTTAACATGATGCGCGAGGATGAGATCATGGATCTGCTCGCCTATATTCTCAGCGGCGGCAACCGCAACCACCCGGCTTTTAAAAAATAAGACCCATAAAAAAACTTCCCTCTCCTCCCGGCGGTTTTACGGTGACAACTCGAGTCCTTTCAAGCGCACCATTTTTCTCATAACCCATCAGGGTGATGGTAATAGTAGGCTTCGGAGTTATCGTCGTAGATTGCCTTTTGTGGCGGAAACTTGTTAAAAAGTTCCAATTTATCAGAGTCTGACAACGGTATTATTGTTTTAAACGCGATGTCTACTCTAACTCCGTAATCCCGATTGGAGCTACCATCCCCCTGATGGGTTACGATAAAATGAAACACCTCCTAATCACAACAATCGCAGCCGTGGTGCTAGTGGGGTGTGGTGAGTCGCAGTGATGTTCGAGAAAGAGGAAAAAATTTAGTATGGAGTTGTATTAAGAATATCTTTTTAGACTTCAGTAACTTTGATGTCAGTTTTTCGCGACTGTCTTCGTGACTCTGAAGAAGAGTTTCTCTGCTCCGGGCATGGAGAAATTGAAGGAGTTGGTGTATTCGTGTCCCTGTTGTCCGCCACTGAGAGGGGAGAAGTTGTTCAGGTCCACGCTGGCTTCGACCTTATAGCTGAAGCTGGGTAGTGAATTCCAACCGATGGTGCAGTTGTTGAATGCGTCTAGTTCAATTGTCGCATTCACCTCGTCGTTGGCGATCGAACCATCGAAATATTTCCGGGCGCATTCCCAGGCCTGAATGCCGCAGGTGGAACCCATGATACGCCCGGGACTATCGTCCGCCGGGAAGTGGATACCGCCGTAGAGACGCGAGATGCCGGCTTCATCGGCAGCATCATAGTAGGTGGCCCACTGCAGGGTGATGTCAACGCTGGGGCCTTCCTCGAATTCGAGATACTCGTTGCGGGTGGCGTGGAACGTGCCCATTCCGCCAGGGAAAAAGGGGTTGCCCGTCATGCGGGTCAAGACTTCGGCGGCGGCGCGACTGAAGGCGCTGTGCGCGGAAATGTATCCCGCGAAGGATGGCGTAACGAAGGTGTCCCGTTGATAGGGCAGCCAGGTATCGGCGTGAATCCACTTGGTGCCGGTGAATTCGGTTTCGGGATTCAAGGGTTCACCGCCCCACGCAAAAATAGCCATGCGTCCGGGGACCAATCCGCTATGTTTCTGGCCGATGGCGGCTGTTTGTGAGGTGACCATTTCGATCGATCCGGCAATCAGTGGCAGGCCAGTCGTGTGAAAGCCAGGGCTGTTGGAGTCGCTTGATTGCCCAACAGCACCCATGTAACGAATGCTGCTGATCGGACGGATGTAGTCGTATTTCCGTTTACATCCCCAAGCGGCGATAGCGGCGTCGTGAACGGCACCGTTGAGGGCGAAATACATCTTAACGTCCCATTCAAGTTCATTGAGAATCGGACCGGTTCCACCGATGCGACGTTGAAAAGACGGGTGGTCGGCGACATCGTTGGCGAGATTGTTCCAATGCCCGGGAGGGGTTTCGGAGTCGGGGCCATCGGCCCAGAACTCGGCGACCACGCGTCCGTAGTCGCCATGCGGAACGATTTGGGCATTGTAGGGTAATCCGGTCGCGGGGTTGACAGTGTGTCCCGTGCCGTCGTTATGACCGAGAGTGTTGTTTCCGCGAGATGCCGGTGAGATATCAATCATGTTACCACTCGCAGGATCCAGAAGAGCGCTGTGCTGGATAACGGACACCACGCCGGATTTGTAATCGGCGTCGGCGATTCCACCGAGTTGTGGTGGCATGCCCGGATCCAGGTAGATCGATTCATTGGTCCCGAGTTCCAAGGTGAACGGTCGCACTGCGCCCCAGTGAGATCCGATGAAGATCTGGATCTTGCTGGTGACCAGTCCGTTTTGGGTGAATGCCTCATCAAAGGCGAGGGGTTGCCAGTGATTAATGTTGTCCAACACGGTACCCGGCAGGGCCAAAATAAGAGGATTGTTGATAGGGGCGTAGCTGGGATCGTTGTAGATGATGGTCTCGTTGGAGCGGTCGCTGGCGGCGAAATTGAGGACTGTCGTCGCGACACGATTGCCAAGGGCGGCGGGACTCATACCAGAGGTCGTCGTGTTGTTGGGATCGTATCCCAGCGACGTCAACTGAGTTTCCAATGCTGCCAAGGTGTTGCTCGCGTTGACCGAAAGAGCATACCTGTGGGCCAAGACGCGATATGCGGCATAGCTGATTGCTTCGTGTCTGGCAGCGGTAACGTCGACAGCGGTTGCCGTTTCGTTGTGTAGGTAGCCGATGGCTTTGGTGCCGTATGCCGCCCAAGCGTCCCACATGGCGACGGATGTATGAAAGAGGTTTCGCGCGTGAACAGGCGGGTTGGGGAAGTCCAATCGAATGGCCGCCAGGTTCTGCTCATTCCAGATTCGGGCGATTGAGGCTGCCGAAAGCTGATGACAGCTTAACGCAGTGGCGAGGAAGACTTGTAGCCGGATGATTTTGATCACAACCCCCTCAAGGTTGCGTGTCTACCAATTCCACCACGAGCGCACCATTTTTTCTTATAACCCATCAGGGTGAACGTAATAGTAGGCTTCGGAGTTATCGTCGTAGATTGCCTTTTGTGGCGGAAACTTGTTAAAAAGTTTCAATTTATCAGAGTCTGACAAAGGTATTATTGCTTTAAACGCGATGTCAGCTCTAACTCCATTATCCCGGTTGGAGCTACCATCCCCCGGCGGAAGGGAGTCAACAACCTGATTGAGAGAAGGCCCACCAACACCAGCGTATATATTGCTGTTATTACTGTTCCTATAAATCACGTAAAAAATCTCACTGTTATCAATAATATCGTAGTCCGTCGTATATGCCTCCGTGGTATCCGTTTCCCCTATTGTGTCTGGTGCCGTGTGGTTAACGAAAGTGTTTTGTGCGGCCAAAGGTTTAAACTCAAGAAAGCTGTAATAACTTTGAGTGTAGGCAAGCCAACCGTTTTCAAGCGCTTTAGCCTTGGTGGACTCTGCATTTTTGTTCCTCTCCATTAAGAATTCAATGAGCCCAGACCCTCTATTGGAAGTGTTCATATAACACCACCAAAGATCATTACCAGACGTTGTATAGTGATCAAAACCGTGAGTCTGCTCACCGATAAAGAAAAGTTCGCCTGTGTCCAAGTGATATTGTGCCTCTCTCCAAGTATTAGATTCAATTTTTGTTCTTAAGACAATCCCGGTGGGTATTTCCCTGAATTCTGATGCAGCTTGATAAAAAACCCTATCTTTACCTGTAGGAATTGACACCCCGGAATTTGCCCCTGGAACAATAGACCATTCGATCAGATCATTGGAGGAAAGCAGATGAGAATTTTTAGAAAAATTTATTTTAACCGCGTCCAAACCTTTTTCGATGGAAATTTCAGGTTTATCCGCTAAAGGAGTGAAGCTCAGTAAATAATTTTCAACAAGTTTCCTGTCCGTGTCACTGAGGGCGGAACCGAATATAATCAGTTGCTCAACTTCTCCGACAAAGTCGTAGCCGCTTGAGCTATACGCACCAATGATCATTGACGCGTTAGCTTGGACATTGTTGGAAGGCGTTCCAGCAACATTCAAGTTTTCGCCGTTGGCATAAAAAGCATGGCTGTCAGCCGTTAGCACAGTACTCCAAACCGTGGTTACTCCGTCATAGGCCGTAATATCATCCCCGGCGTAGGTTGTTCCGTTGTACTGCTCCACGACAAACCCTCCCTTGCCGTCATCCCTCTGGTGGGATGTGTTATTTATGCCAATATTATAGACATATGTACCCGACGTAGCAAAAGGGGCATCCGCTTTGTAGTGACCCAGCCAAAAAACGGTGAGTTCCTTGGATTTAGCATTGGAGAGTGTTCCCTCCAGATATCTTCCATCAGCACTGACATTTGTATCGTCAAATATCAGTTTGCCGGGGCGGCCATATTTGATTAGTTCCGGCGCCCCATTACCAATTTGAGTTGAGCGAACGATCATCTCATCCAGAGAATCACCATACCCATCAACTGGAGTCCAAGAAACGACAGATCCTCCATCGCTCTCAACTCCCATCTTGCCGTCGTAGTGGGCCACCAATGATTCAAGCGCCTGGGTTGATAAACCGGGAATATCCGAGTAGAGGCCAACACCTATGCTTCCAAGATACCTCTCAACAAGTTTTCTGTCCGTGTCACTAAGAGCGGAACCGAATATAATCAGTTGCTCAACTTCTCCGACAAAGTCGTAGCCGCTTGAGCTGTATGCACCAATGAGCATTGCCGCGTTGGCTTTGACATTGTTGGTAGGCGTGCCTCCGACATTCAGGTTTGTCCCGTTGGCATAAAAAGCATGGCTGTCGGCTGTTAGTACAGTACTCCAAACCGTGGTTACTCCGTCGTAGGCCGTAATATCGTCCCCGGCGTAGGTTGTACCGTTGTACTGCTCCACGACAAACCCGCCCGCGCCGTCATCCCTCTGGTGGGATGTGCTGTTTATGCCAATATTGTAAACATATGTACCGGACGTGGCAAAAGGAGCGTCCGCGCTGTAATTGCCCACCCAAAAAACGGTGAGTTCCTTGGATTCAGCATTGGAGAGTGCTCCCTCAAGATATCTTCCATCCGCACCGACATCTGTATCGTCAAATGTCAGTTTGCCACTGCCATCATACGTGATGAGTTCCGGCGCCCCGCCACCCCGTTGAGTTGAGCGAACGATCATGCCATCCAGGAAACCGCCATTCGCATCAATCGGGGTCCATGAAACGACAGATGATCCGTCGGTCTCAACTCCATTTTTGCCATCATAGTGGGCTACCAATGAATCAAGCGCCTGGGTTGATAAACCTGCAACAGCTGAGGAAAGGCCATCCACCTTGACAGCCACGACGATGTTGTCGATCGCCCACCACCAGTTGTTGTGACCCTGTTTCTCCCAGGAAATCACAGCTGTCTGCGCTCCGGCCGGATTATTCAGATTCAGCGAGACGGTTTCATTGTAGGCTGTGGGTGTGTCAGGGGTCAGTTCCAGCAGCGTGACGGCAGCACCGCCATCAAAGGCCACTGTGACCTTGCCGTTCTGCGGCTCCTGCCTCCAACTTGAGTCATAGGTCAGGACCAGTGATCCGGCTGCTGAACTTGAGATATCAATCGCCGGAGTGGAGAGCGACGCGTTGAACTTGGCATCGGCCTTGTCGTCGAACTCATCCGAGTCGGCCACCGCAATCGCGCCGCTACCCTTGGTGAACTGGCTTCGATCCTGGCCGGCCGTGGCGTTCCACGTCACCGGATCCACAAAGGTCCAGCCGTCAAACTCCGTGACCGTATCACCACCCGCTGTGGCGCCATGACCATAG
>ENA-UPTF01001451-UPTF01001451.1-marine-metagenome-genome-assembly--contig:-NODE-1451-length-14859-cov-7.145921_pt1 | contig 14859 bp, 17 predicted proteins | sample MGYA00238166_ERZ767019 | MGnify/ENA primary metagenome ERZ767019 (study PRJEB28930, sample SAMN06266391) | marine metagenome | isolation source: Sea water from 250 m depth | place: Atlantic Ocean...
CATAGAGATTCTATGTCTGCACCAGTGTAGTTTTGAGTGGCTACAGCAATCTCATTCAAGTCAACATCACTTGTTAGCGGCATTTGTTTAGTTAGTATTTTTATTATCTCTAACCTGCTCTTCTCATCCGGTGCTTCAATATACAATACAATATCAAGTCTACCTGGGCGAAGCATTGAACTATCAACTAAATCTGGTCTACTAGTAATCCCAATAACACCAATCTTTGCTGTTCCACTTTCTTCCATTTCAGTTAAAATTTGGGTTAGTATTGTGTCATTTTGTCTTCCCTCTTCGGCAGTTTTAAATTTTACAAGTGAATCCATTTCATCAAAAATTATTATACATGGAGCAGATGATCTTGCTTTTCGGAAAATTTCTCTAATTGCTTTTTCTGATTCTCCAACCCATTTTGATAAAATGTCTTGACCTCTAACCAAAATCATATTTGTGCCACATTCAGCTGCAAGTGCTCTAGCAAGAAGTGTTTTACCACACCCAGGTGGTCCATATAATAAAACTCCCTTTGGTGGTCTTATTCCCATTTTTGAAAACTTACTTGGGTTGTTAATTGATGTGATGATATTATCCTCTAACACCTTTTTAGCATATGATAAACCACCTACATCCTTCCACAAAATTTTTGCACGTTCAACATAAAATTCTCGCATTGCCGTAGGAATAACTTCGTGCATTGCGTCGTAAATATCACGTAACTGTATCTCCATCGACTGTAATGTTTTAGATGGTATACGCTTGTTTTCCAAATCTATTTTTGGAAGATAACGCCTAATAGCTTTGATAGCACTTTCTCTACACAATGATTTAATATCTGCACCAGTGTATCCATGAAGCTCAGACGCCAGTTTCTTTAAATCGACATCCTTTCCAATTGGCATACCGCGCGTGTGTATCTGTAATATCTCTATACGACCATCAATATTTGGAACTGAAATCTCCATTTCTCTATCAAATCTTCCAGGTCTTCGTAATGCTGGGTCTACACTATCAGGTCTGTTTGTTGCACCAAGCACAACAACATTTCCTCTATCGGTTAAACCATCCATCAAAGCTAAAAGCTGTGCAACTACTCGTTTTTCAACATCGCCAAAAACTTCTTCCCTCTTTGGTGCAATGGCATCAATCTCATCTATAAAGATAATACTAGGTGAGTTATCCTTTGCTTCTTTGAAGATCTCTCTAAGTCTAGCTTCTGTTTCTCCATAGTACTTGTTCATGATTTCTGGTCCATTAATTGAATACATGTTAGCATCCGATTCTGTTGCAAGTACTTTTGCTAATAGCGTCTTACCACATCCAGGTGGTCCATATAACAAGACTCCACTATGTGGTTCTACACCTAACCTACTGAAAAGTTCTGGATGTCTTAAAGGCAATTCAACAATTTCTCGCATAGATTTTATCACTGTTCGAAGACCGCCTACTTCCTCGTAGGTGATGCGAACTTTTTTGTCAGACGCTGTCTCATCAAGTATTGCTAGGTTGGATGAACGATTAATTTTGACAACCCCTTTAGGCGTCATTTTACTTATCTTAAACTCCATGGAGTTTCCTAGTATCATTACTGAAATTTCATCGCCATCAGATAACGGTAATCCCTTTAATCTATTTTTAACAAAATCTGTAAATTCTTTATCAACAGTAACAACATCATTTATTGGCATAAGAACAACCGTCTTGGCAGTTTTTGTTTCAACTTTTTTCACTTGAACAGCATCATTAAGTGACGCTTCAACATTCTTTCTCATTTGACCATCTATATTGATAATGTCTGGATTCTTTTCGTCTTCATCTACAGGCCAAACAATCGCACTACTCGTTTTTCTCCCAACTATTTCAATAACATCACCAGGTGCAACATGGAGGTAATCCATAGCATCAGGGCTAATCCTAGCCCTCTTTTTGCCAATATCCCTCTGCTTTGATTCACCAACTTGCAAATGTAGTGATTCTTCTTTACGTGTCATGCCTATTCCTATTTCATGTCCACTGACATTCTACTCATGTTTAACACTTCAATCTCACTGACACCGTCGATGCCTCTAATTGTATTTTCTAATAAATCCATCTGACCTTCTTTATCGTCCACGATGAATTCTACTTTCAGATAATACAGACCAAAAGCAAGTGGCACTTTTTCATGATTTCTAATCTGAATATCACTGCTTAGTGTTTCTTTTATAACATCAATTAATTGAGACAAATCTATTTCTGTTCCAGTAGGAAGAATTTTTGTAATTAACAGTAATTGTGCCATTTTTTAAGGTCCCTGAAAGTTACAAGATGAGCAGGTATAACTTGTTACAGATTCTCTGCAACTTTCGCATCTCCAAATTAGATCCCCATTTTCACAGTTTGGACACTGAAACTTTACACATTTATCATTTGGCATGATAAATCTGTTACAGCAACTACAAGTAGGCAATTCAATATTTGATGACATTACAAAACCTGATTTTGGTCTACTGAATTTATACCTTGCTTGATTTATGCTATACTAACTAGTTAACAAGCGTCTCAGTTCTGAACTCATAATATTTTGAGCTGTGCTCAAGGATTTACGTATACCGAGCAGTTTTACAATAGATGATGTGTGAAAATCAAAATCATCTTTGTCAGAAATTTCATCTACCATCTCAGGTGTGATCGTATCAAAAAGGCTGTCAATAGTTTTATTGTCAATCCTTTCCAGAATTTTTCTTGAAATACGTTGTTTTTCGAATTCTTTACCAAATTTATTTTTCCAAGATTTTTGATATTCTTTAAGTTGAGAAAGATCATTTGTCTCTAAGCATTTTACAATAGTATTACCTGCAATTATTCCACCCATTCCACAAGAAAAAATTCCACCGGCAGTAGTTGGTTTTGTCTGTCCTGCTGCATCACCAGCTACAACCCTATCTAGTGAAGCAAACTCTTTGATTGGACCTTTAATCCAAATAGGCGCAAAGATTTTCCTTATTGTTGAGTATTTACCCTTGCTTTTTAGGAATTCTTCAATTGTATTAGATACGTTAATTTCTTTTCCGGCAACACCAACTTTACCAATTCCATTACCCGATGGAATTATCCAAGCAAAGAAGCCGGGATATTTTATCTGATCAAAATATACCTCAACTTGACCATCTAAAATCCAATCAGCGTACACTTCATACTGGGCAGATAACAACACACCATCCCGGTCGTTATTAATTAGCGCACCAACTCCTCTACAGTCGACCAGAATCTTACAGTTAAAGTCGCCAACTGAAGTTCTGACAACATCTTTATTTTTTTCTTTAAAACTTGCCTTAACCATAATCTCAGCTCCAGATTGCTGAGCTTGTTGTGCAGCCTGTTTGTCAAGCTCTCTTCTGTTAATTGCAATAATTTGCTGATTTTTTGTATTCATTGTAATCCTTTTTCTGCTTGGAGAAAAGATTTGTGCAGTATTGATTACACAATCAAACGTTTTTTGTGACGGTTCAATTCCCAAATCACGGAGGGCAGATTTACTCACAAGACCACCACAATGATCAGGTGTTCCAACCTCAAATCCCTCTTCCAAAACCAAAACAGAATATCCTTTTTTTGCTATTTCTCTGGCAGCCAATAGTCCAGAAATACTGCCACCAGCTACTATAACATCATATTTTTTCATACCTACCACAAACTCGTGTAATACAATTAATGTTTCGAATCAATTGCAAAGTTTTTCATAATCCATCATTATTGTATTGGTATGGCAGGCATAAAGCAGGTAATTGTTGTTAGGACTGATCTTGACATGGGTAAGGGGAAGATTGCAGCCCAAGTCGGTCATGCTTGTGTATTAGGCGCAGAGCATGTAAGAAAATCCAATCCTGAATGGTTTTCTCAATGGTGGGAAGGACAGGAAAAAATTGTACTGAAGGTTTCAAGCCTGAAAGAACTTGAGCAAGTTAAACAGGATGCAATTGAACTTGATCTTCCTTGGTCTGAAGTCACTGATGCTGGTCATACACAGATTTCTCCTGGAACTATAACTTGTATATCTATAGGTCCTGCGCCTGAAGAAAAAATTGATAGGATTACTGGCGACTTGAAACTGCTGTGATACTTTTTCACATTTATTGGAATAAGATATAACATGGCAATGTAGATTTTTACTGTGAAAACAAGAACAAAAGGAATACTTTTTTTTACGCTAGTCGCAGTAATTATGTTAGCTTCTGGTGTTACTATTGCAATTCCCGCTGACTTTTTTGGGAATCCAAATGAAGCAGATACACAAATTATTGTTGATATGGGAACTGGAATCCCACTTGATAATTATCCACCTGATCAACAGGATCAATATTGTGGTACAGGTGAAGCTATATCGAACAGGTATGTTAAAGAATACAAGATACCTACTGCGTGTACACAACCACTTGCCATAACAACAGACCCGCATGGAACTATTTGGTTTGCACAAACAAATAGCGGCAACTTGGCAAAGTTTGATCCGCTAACGGAAAAGTTTACCGAATTTGACAATGCAGTTTGGGATGATTATTTTCAAGCACTTAGTGAATCAGTAGGCGAAAAAATACCGGCACGTTCTATGATGTGGGGTATTGATTATTCCTCTGATGGTTCTATATGGTACACTGATGGTTATTATGACGCGTTATGGAAATTCTCAATATCTGAAGAGTCGTATGACAGACTTCAATATCCTAACCCAGAAGACACGGAGGGTGTTTTTCCCCAAAAACTAACTGTTGATGGTTCAAGAATAATTGTTAATGATCTACTTGGTAGTAGAATATCTTTTTTTGAGTTTGCTCAAGTAGGTCAGGAGATTCGAACTTTTGCAATACCATCTCCTATGGAAGATTCTATTACTAGTGGCTTTACAATTGATTCTGAAGATAACGTCTGGTACACAACTTGGATACCACAAGAAACTGGAATACTAGTAAAGTTTGATTATCCCTCATATGAAATAGAACAGGCAACATCCAACATTATGCAAGATGGGGGTCTTCTTCTACAGGAGTTTATAGAATTTTATCAGTTTCCTACTGAAATGAGTGCTCCAAACGGTGTTACTATTGGACCTAATCAAAAGGTTTGGATAGCTGATACCTCAGGCAACTTTTTTTTCAGCTTTGATCCTGAAACAGAAGAATTTACAAAATACGTTACATCAATTCCACATAAAGATTCTTACGGCAATCTGAAACTTCCAACATATTCATCCAATCCATATTGGATTGAACATCATGATGGAAATCTAGTTATGAATGAGCATAACGCAAATCGAATAGCTGTGTTTAATCCTGAATCTGAGACTATGGTAGAATACACCGTACCTTCCAGAAACCCAAACTGGTCTGACTGTGAGGGAATTGATTATTGTGGTCTGGCTCAAGTCTTCGATTTTACTGTTGATGGTAGTAAAATATGGTTCACTGAATGGGTAGAAAACAACATTGGTGTTGTGGATACCTCAACTACACTTCCGTTCTCCATTGACATTGATAACCAAAACATCATTTTGGAAAGGGGTGAAACTGCCGAAGTTTTACTGCAATTTAACATTCCTAATGTTTTGATTGGTGAGGGCGAAGTGTCTGCATCACTAAATATATCCTCAACTGCTTCCTCTTCAGATCTTATTATCACATCTGAACATACGGTTCTTAATTCTCTTGTTGGTGATTCACAAAGTTATCTAATACAAATTACGGCAGGTGAGGATGCATCACCAGATACGCATAAAGTTCTTCTTGGCGCATTCGATGATGAAATAGCGATTTCTAAATTCATTACCGTGACTATAGTGTGATTCCCAAGATTGATTCTGAGATAGGAATCTCAGTATACACTACAAAATTTTCTGGTTGTGGTGGAATAATAAAAAAACAAAATGATGATTTTACCGTATCAGAAGTCATAACTGAAAAGGCACATTCTAGGATTTGTTCAGATTCTGGCTATGTAGTATACAAACTGAAAAAAAATGGGATTGACACTACGCATGCATTAGGTAAAATTTTTAAAAAACACGGGCTAAGGCTGAAGGCATTAGGCCTCAAGGATGCTAGTGCAGTTACAGAACAATTTGTATTTACTACAAGCAAAATGAAGCATGATTTTGAAATAAACGAACCAAGATACAGCCTTAAAAAAATTGGATTTACAGACAAACCACTGTCAAAAAAAGAGATGGTCGGAAATCATTTTCAAATAAAGATAGATAACGCATCTGATATAGCAAGCCAATTTGAAGAGTATGATAGAATTTTAAATTTTTACGGATACCAAAGATTCGGCTCAACTAGACCAATATCTCATTTGATCGGAAAATCTTTGTTGCAAAAAAACTATCTAAACACAATTCAGATCCTTCTGTCCTATACTTCTGAATATGATAAACCAGAAAATACTGAATTAAGGAAAATGATGTCTGATAAATCAAAATATCATGAAGCTCTTAAAATAATTCCTAATGGTATGGATCTTGAAAAAACTGTCTTAAAGGAAATGATAGAGTCTGATAATGCTGTAAGAGCAATACGTGCATTACCGTTACAAATAAGACGATTTTTTGTACATGCATACCAGTCATTTGTTTTTAACAAAACGCTAAGTGCATCTTTTGAAAATGGCGAGGAGATGTTTTCTCCACAAGAAGATGATGTATGTTACGACAAAAATGGTAATTTAGGAAAATTTGAAAATGACCCATGCCAAAGGCTATCCATTCCTTTTGTTGGTTATGCATATTATAAAAAAACCCGTTTCCATTACTACATTGAAAAAATTTTAAAAGATGAAGAAATTACACCAAAGGATTTTTTTTCAAAGGATATGCAGGAAATCAGCAATGAGGGTGGATTTAGAAACTCTTCGATAAAATGTGATGATTATAAAATTAAAGATAATGTTGTGTCATTTTTACTTTCAAGGGGGTCTTTTGCAACTATAGTTCTTCGTGAATTGATGAAACCTCATAATCCGTTAGCCTCAGGATTCTAAACTTTCCTGCTGGGTAAATAGAATTAATCAATTTACTAAAGGATTTTTTCACTTCCCGTTTAATCCATATTTTTTTACTATTTTTCATGTCAAATTGGCTAGCAACAAATGAATCTGATTCAATAATTGTTCGTTATTCCACTTTTGTAATTTTTTGTATAGCTGCTGCATCAGCACTAATTCTTTTTGTAGCATTCAAACCCATGATTGAGGGCATTACTGCCGAGACCCCAATAATAGTGAATATTATGTTCATACCAACATTGATTATTGGATTCCTTTACGGCTTGAAGATTACTGAACGTGTAATGCAACCGTCAGAAGCGCGCAGCCCTCTCAAGCGTGGAATAGTTAAGCTTTTTCTATTCTTTTTCATTATTGGTGGTCTTTTCAGTTCAGTAAATTTTGCACTGCACGGCGGTAGCATGATGCCAGATGGATTTGTTTTTGATGTCGGTGTGATTGATTGGGCAACAAAACTTATCACGTATAACGGTGGGGTTACTTTTCTAATTATATCCAGTATAATTCTGATGGCTGCGGCAACACGAAAAATCGTGGGACTAGGTACTGGACCGTTGGGTAAGATTATTTCATTTGTCGGAACATTTGTTTTCTTTTCAATGATTTCGTTAAGCCTTACTCAATCTGATCCAACTAATTCTCAGGTGTTTCTTTACACATTTTTCTATGCTGGAATTATATCAGGATCATTATATGAGATGAACAAGCTAACTACCAAGCAAAATATGTGGGATGACTATTCAAACGGTTATCTATAATCTTATTATTCCCCATCTTGTGCATTTTTCAATATAGTTTCAAGTTCCTGATCTGCGATTACCCAGTTTCTGTATTTTCTACATTCAGAACTTTCCACATCCTTGTTTTCCCTACACTCTTCTAGTTGCATGTCATCTATCCATTTTGCACATTGTGGTTCTTGAAAATTACTTAGTTTACAATCTTCAAAGACAGCTACTTGTTCCCTTTGTATTGTATCTCCAAAAAGAACATCCGGGCCTATAGCCACCTGAAGTATACCAATAGCTGCTAATGATGCAGCAACCATTATCATGCCGTATCCTACTTTTCTTTGATGATGAGGTTCCTTCATACAATTTTTGAATCTGAATTGGTGACATTTAATCCTTAAGAGGATCTATTATTCGGTTGTGTATTTTATACAGTGGAAAAAGAGAAAAAGGTTGGTATATTATCAAATTTAGTGCCAATCCAAATACTACAGTATGAATTCTTAGGACCAATCAGGCTATCAGAGTGGGGTCCGCCAATGGAGGAAGTTGTGTATATCCTATTTGCTAAAAACAAGGATGTTTTTAACATAATTTACGCTGGAGAATCAGGTAAAACTGAGGCATCAGATTTTTTTACAAAAAATGAGCAATTCAAATGCTGGCTATCAAATGCTGGTGGTGAAAATAATCTTTATCTTTCAATATACCCAATGTGGGAATCTAACCAGTCTGCACGGAAACAGTTGGTACGTAAAATAGTTGACAGATACAAGCCAGTTTGCAACCAGGTTAGTGAGGATTCAGAAAACACACATACCAGCACTACTCGAACAATTGAGCCGGAACCTGAACCAGAAGAGGCTGAGGATGATTTACTAGATAAGCTAAAAAAGAAAACTGGTGAGGAATAGCATATTTTCCTGTTCTCTTGCATTCAACTTTTTAATTTGAATAGTTCTAACGTAAGCAGGTCTATTGCCTTTTTTAGATGATCAAATTCCTTAAACAGGTTTATCTCTCCCTGTGCTAATGTCTTGAGAACACTTACCATTGCTACCTGATATTCATCAGTGGAAGAAGCTTCAAGACCGTTTATTCTTGATACCATGTTATCAAGCTCCTTCATAATATCATCATGCGCAGCATGTTTTTCCATATTATCACGTTAATGGCTTGTTATATGAAACTATTTTTTACAATAAATCCTCATCAATTTTTTCTATTGCATCAGAGTACTGTTTGCAGGTACAAGATGGAACCATACATTTTCCACGTTTTAAAATAGAGTCGCTTTCCGCAGTTGTCACATGAGCCTCATCTGTATGATGGCATCTAGTACAGTTCATCAATTGTAAAATTAAAGACAGGTATTTTAAGGAATAAGAACCGCACGTGCATCTATTTCAGAGTTTTTAAGTTTGGTAAGAACTTCATTTGCTTGTTCCAACGGAAAGGATTCTGTTACCACTTCCAGTTTATGTTCATCTGAAATTTTAATCACATCTTCCATATCCTTTCGTGAACCTATCAAAGTGCCCCTGATTGTTTTTTCCTCAAATGCCAAAAAATTAGGAATCTTACCTACCGTGGCAATAACTACTGTTCCCCCTTTTTTGATTGATTTAATTGCAGTGTCGGTTACCTCATCAATTGGTGCAAAAACAATTGCTGCATCAAACAAACCATATTTTTTATTAACACTTTGCAGAAACTGTTTTTGATCAGACGAATAAACGAAAACATTATCAGCCCCTAGCTTTTTTGCCACTTCAAGATGTTTTTCTTTTCTTGAAACTCCACTAACTTCACAACCTTCAATCTTGGCAAACTGTATTGCCATATGACCTACTCCGCCTATACCAAAGACTGCAATTTTTTTATTTTTTTTAGGCTCTGCAGCCTTTACCGCCTTGTAAGCTGTTATACCAGCACAGAAAAGTGGTGCTGCATATTCAGGCCTTATAGTATCGGGAACCTTGGTAGCAAAGTCTTCTGACACAGTGATGTATTCAGTGTAACCTCCTTTCAGCGATTCTCCAGTGACATCCATATTTTCACAAAGATACTCTTTTCCTTCATTACAATACTGACAATCCAAGCATGAACCAAGCAAGGGAGTTATTCCTACTCTTTCACCCACCTTGAACTTTGTAACGTTATTTCCAACCTCTACTATTTTTCCCACAACTTCATGTCCGGGAACTGTAGGTAATGTAGGTGGTATCCCAATATCTTCCCAGTCTCCCTCTATCGAATGTAGCTGTGAGTGGCAAACTCCACATGCCTCAATCTTTACCAAAACCTCTTTGGGGTTTGCAATCTCATGCCTATCAATCTCAGTAAGCTTTAACGGGTTTGATTCAACTGGACCAAGCTTAGAAAGAACCATGGCACGCATCTTTTCAGGCATATGCTTTGACTGTGGCATTCACATAAATTTTTAACAGTTTACACATGAATGATTTTATGGATTACAGACTCACTGAGGAGGACAAGGAGAGAGTAAAGCTTCTTAACGAGATTTCAAAAAATAAGTTCAAAAATTTGAGCCTTGAACAGCTTATTCGCCTGCAAGAGCTGGTAGAAAAGAAAGATTACAGTCATGATAAAAAAGCCAATAGATCAAAGAAAAAACTACTTACCCAAATTAACGTAGAGATTTACAAGCGTGATGATGCGGCTATCTGGAAATAGTCAGATTATATGCTAAAATTTAATCAATTAGTGTTATCTTGGAATATTATGGGTAATGCAAGGGAAAAAATCATACTGATCAAGCAACTAGTTGATACTTGGACTATGGATGCTTTGATTAAGAATGAAATTACAGATGAAGAAAGGTTAGACCAGCTATTGGCATTGATAGTTCTTAAAAAATAGAAAGAACAGTACAAATAGCTTATTTGGCTTCAAAGTTTTGTGAGTGAAAACAAACTGGGTCGCGAATCCAGCCCATATCTACTGCAACACGCCAAAAATCCAGTTCACTGGTATGCGTGGAATGAAGAGGCACTTGCAAGGGCAAAAAAAGAAAACAAGCCAATCTTTCTAAGCGTAGGATACAGTTCATGTCACTGGTGCCATGTTATGGCACACGAGTCGTTTGAAGATGAGGAAATTGCAAAAATCATGAATGAGAATTTTGTTAATATCAAGGTAGACAGAGAGGAGCGTCCTGATCTGGATGACATTTATCAAAAGGCTTGCCAAATGACTACGGGACAGGGAGGCTGGCCGTTAAGCGCATTTCTTACTCCTGATCAAAGACCATTTTATGTTGGGACATATTTTCCTGCACTTGATTCGTATGGAAGACCTGGGTTTGGAAGTCTTTGCAGGCAACTTGCACAATCTTGGAAAGAAAAACCAAATGACATTGAAAAGGCAGCTGATAACTTTATGCAAAATCTAGGTAAGCTTCAACAACTTACGGCACCTTCCAAAATTGACAAATCAATACTTGATGAGGCGGCGATTAATCTTTTACAAATTGCTGACACAACATACGGCGGTTTTGGCCAGGCACCCAAATTTCCAAATGCATCTAATCTATCATTCATGTTCAGATACTCGAAACTTTCTGGAATATCCAAATTCCAAAAATTTGCCCTGCTAACTTTGAAAAAAATGGCAAAGGGAGGAATTTTTGATCAGATTGGTGGCGGTTTTCATCGTTACTCTACTGACGCAAGATGGTTAGTGCCACATTTTGAAAAAATGTTGTACGATAATGCATTATTACCAATAGTTTATTCTGAGGCTTACCAAATTACCAAGGATCCTTTTTTTGAAGATGTTGTAAAAAAAACACTTGACTATGTTATTCGTGAAATGACATCAAGTGATGGTACATTTTTTTCTGCACAAGATGCAGACACCAATGGTGAGGAGGGTAAAACATTCGTATGGAAAAAACGGGAAATTGAAAAAATTTTAGGCAAGGATTCTGAAATCTTCTGCATTTATTATGATGTTACAGATGGTGGCAATTTTGAAGGAAATACAATCCTTGCAAATAACATTAATGCGTCTTCTTTAGGATTCAAATTTGGAAAAAGTGAACTTGAAATACAGAATTTAATTTCAAAATGTTCTGAAAAATTACTTGAGATTAGAAGCAAAAGGGAACAGCCTGGAAAAGATGACAAGATTATAACCTCATGGAACGGCTTGATGGTTTCCGCATTCCTGTCAGGATACAGAATAACTGACAATTCGAAATATCTTGATGCAGCAAAACAGTCAATTGACTTCTTTGAGAGTAATTTTGAGAAAAATCATATTTTGCACAGGACGTTCAAAAACGCAGAGCCAAAACTAAACGGATACTTGGACGACTATGCGTATATGGCAAATGCATCAATTGATATGTTTGAAAACACCTCACAACCAAAGTATCTACTGTTTGCAACTAATCTGGCTAATTATTTAATAACGCATTTTTGGGACGATTCCAGCAACGGATTTTTTTTCACGTCTGATAACCATGAAAAATTGATCATGAGACCAAAAAATAATTATGATCTTTCTATGCCATCTGGAAATTCAGTTGCTGCATACGTGTTGTTAAAACTATATCATATAACACAAAATAAACAATTTTTCGAAATCGCCAAAAAAATTATTGAATCGCAGGCAATATCTGCAGCTGAAAACCCATTTGCATTTGGATACTTGCTTAATGTGTTGTATCTATATTACCAAAAGCCTACTGAAATTACCATAATTAACGATAAGAATTCTGAACTTGTTTCATCCTTAAGGAAAAAATTCCTGCCAGAATCAATTATGGTTTTAGTTGAAAATCAAAATAATCTGGAGTCATTATCTAAACATTCATTCTTTTCTGGCAAAGAATTTCAAAATGACAAAACAACCGTCTTTGTTTGTAAAAACTTTAGTTGCTCTTTGCCGTTATCTGATTTATCCGAGATAGAAAAGGAACTCTAAATCTTTTTGAGATCAATCTGTAATCTTTCGCCAACCTGCGGTCTTCCCATCTTATCATATCTGTTTTTTGGCATTGTGATTGCAATACTTGTGTTAGCATAACTTTTTACTTTGATATTTGGTTGTGCATGGAGTATTGCCTCCAAAAGTGGCATCACCTGCTCTTTTGTTTCAGAATCTAATTTTTTAGATACATTTTCCATGATTAGCTGTTTTTGTGACAATGGTTCTGTTTGAACATCCTCTATCAACGATAATTGTACTGCATTACCATTATCAACTATTTGCTGAATCCTAAATGGAACAATTTCTGACACCATATTCAGATATTTTTTTAGAATTTATCTTTAACCAATTTGTGAATATTATCTTGTTTTTACATTAGTTTTTTTGCCCATTAATAGCATCCATTATTGCATTGGATTTAATCATGATTATCTCCATAAATTCTTGGACATCATGTACGTCTGGAGTCAGTTTTTGGTTAGAGTATGTTTGAAGAAAACTTGAATAAATGCAGCCAATTATTATCCCAAACGCCGTGTCTGGCACTGAATCAATTTTTAGGCTGTATTCTTGTGCCATTTCTCTATATGACTGGGCTTCGCTTATGTAATACTCAATTAGGCCTTCCAAGAATTCTTTGTTTTCCTTTGAGATTGTCATCTGTTTACTTTCAATAAAACTAACGTAAATGTGTCATAATCCATTTTGGATTTAATATACGTGTAAAACTTGATGTGGTCATTGATGGGTTTTTAGTTATTACAATATATGCTGAAAGTGAGGCAATTAGAAGAGCGCCAGAGCCCAAAGGAAATTCTGGTACTGCAGTATATTCTTCAGATTCAGCTATAACTGAATAGTCAACAGCTTTGTTTGCTTGAAGCTTGTCTTGAATTGTTACTATAAAGAATGATTCACCACTTGCCCTTAGATAATCTGGCTCCATTCTGTCTTGTGAGACTGCAATAACATTTCCATGTCTATCGTATAACGCGGCAGTAATCTTTACCATATTTGCTGTCGCATCACCGTTGTTCACAACAGTTCCTTGGATAGTGGTATTGTCAAGTGGGCCACGAGTAAGCTCAGATGACGTAATTTCGATTACTTGGCTTTTTGGTTGCGTTATTTTGTAATCCAAATCTAAGACATAATGATCAGTTTGACCAACACTCTCAAATATCATGATGTCAAACATTCCTTTCATTCCAGGCATTATCAAATTAGTAAGAGCCTCGCTACTTGTCTGATGCACGATATCATTACCTGAATAAAGAGTAGCAGATATACTAACTTGGTTTAGCGGCTTGTCGGAATCATTTATAATTTCTCCAACAATATGCATAACCCCATCATTTCCAATATACTGATGTTCATTATCGATATAGATTTGAGCCCAAACATCAGGTACAGCAAATATCAATAAAATAAGAAGCACACTAAATATTTTCAATAATATTTGTTCTTGGATATAATTAATGAAGTTATGGGTTTAGTGGTCCCTGAGCTAACTTGAACTTAGATAAGGCAGCCATTTCATATTCAAATGATTCCTGCCATAAAGAATCTGATCTAATGCACGCAGAATTATTATTGTTTAGTACACACTCAATCATTTGTAAATCACTAGCTAACTGAGCTTCTGATGATAATTTGAAAAGCTCTACAGCTGGGACAAAAGATTTTGGAATTAGCAAACCATCATATCGTAAAATAATCTTAGTCATTGTGTCTTCATGTATTTTTGCACGCTCAGAGAACTCCTTTTTACTCATATTTTCTTCTTTTAGCATAGTAACACTAGTGTGAAACGTTTGCGTCGTCTTTTTCAAGTCATCCTGAATGAACTCTAACGCTTTACCAAAAGCCTCACCCTTAATTTTTGCTTGGTCACCTGAATAGACCAACAATGTTGTAAAAGCAACTATTACCACACCGATTAAAATTGCAGCATATGTTACATAGTTTCTATTCCTTCTCTTTTTGAAATTTTTCCCTTTCCTGTGATTATGCTTCTTATCTTGGTCTGACAAGATTAATCAATATAATTTCCCTCAGTATCTGTTTTTAGTTCTACCGTTGTTATGCTACCACTGATAAATGAAGCATTTCTGATAGTTCTAACACGCGCAATCTC
>ENA-UPTF01001452-UPTF01001452.1-marine-metagenome-genome-assembly--contig:-NODE-1452-length-14857-cov-5.031800_pt1 | contig 14857 bp, 12 predicted proteins | sample MGYA00238166_ERZ767019 | MGnify/ENA primary metagenome ERZ767019 (study PRJEB28930, sample SAMN06266391) | marine metagenome | isolation source: Sea water from 250 m depth | place: Atlantic Ocean...
CAATGTATTAAAAAAGGAAGATAAATTGAAGGTAGTCGCTTTTATGAAAAAAGACGGCCATATCAACAAAAAAGGCGCCATCAGTATTCTCAGCGATTTATTGGCAGTTACAAGACCAACTCTATACAAGTATATAAAAGAAGTATGATAATATGGAAAAAAATATTACATTTTGTAAAATAATTTAATTTAATTATATTTGTATCGTAAGAATTTTGGGTTATTTTGTCAAATCATTAGTAGAAATACTAATTAGTAGAAATACTATACTAAACTAGGGAGTAGTCAAATGAAAATAAGATATTGTTATTTTATTACCGCGTTTATTTTAACCAGTTTTGTGCTCGCGCAGTCCTCCATCCAGGGTACTGTATCAGATGAATCTGGGAATCCATTAGTTGGTGCGAATGTAACTATTGAAGGAACCGCTCTTGGTGGTGCTTCCGATGAAGATGGACATTACATGATAAAAATTCCAACGGGAACGGTTGATGGAAAAACTGTAGTAGTTACTGCTTCCTATATCGGTTTAAAAAGTAATTCCGTATCAGTAGATGTACCGGTAGGTATGTCTATTAACCAAAGTTTTTCCCTAGCTGTTGATGCTATCGGTATGAAAGCGATAAGTGTAACAGCCTTGGGCTTTGAGGCCAATCGCGATGAACAGGGATCTTCCAGTGTTTCTGTGGGAGCGGACGATATGAATCGTTCAGGTGAATCATTAATAGGTAATTCACTGGCAGCAAAAGCATCCAATGTAATTGTCAATGCAGTAGCTGGAGATCCTGGCGCATCCACCTCAATAAAAATCCGGGGTGCTAACACCATTTCCGGAGCCAGTCAGCCCTTGATCGTTATTGATGGGATGCCGGTAAATAATTCTACCATTTATGGCGGTGGTAATAATATTTCTGGTGGTCGCGATGCTGGTACTGTTCAGCAGTCCCGGATAAATGACTTAAATGCGAATGATATTGAATCTGTTGAAGTACTTAAAGGTGCTTCAGCAGCCGCTTTATGGGGTTCAAGAGCCGCCAATGGGGTAGTTATGATCAAAACAAAGGATGGCGAAGCTGGCAGGGTTAAAATGACTTATAAAAGAACCATGTCATATGATGAAATTCATGAACGTATTCCCATGCAGACTGTCTGGGGCCAAGGTAGATCTGGATCTTTCGGTGCTACCCGGGCGGAATCATGGGGTGATTATATTCCTAATCGTGCTGGTGGTGCAGATGAAGTTGAATCTTCAGGTGAACATTTTATTTCCGAAGATGGGACATTTGAACAGTATAAAATAGTTACCAAAAATTCAAAAGAAACTTATGTTGATGATAACTGGAACCTGGTATTTCAAACTGGTAAATACACGCAGGATGATTTTCAGGTCACCGGTGGTGATGCTTCTAAAACTTTTTTGTTCAGTTACAGTCGCCTCCGTCAGGATGGAATTATACGTGCTTCATTTTATGAACGGGATAATTTCAGATTGAATACCAAATTTAGGCTATCGGATATGATTTCCATGGAATCAAAAGCTTCCTACACCTACACGAATTCAAACCGTATCCAGCAAAGTTCCAATGTGACCGGTGTAATGCTTGGCCTACTAAGAACGGCTCCGGATTTTGATATTACCCATTACAAGGGTACCTATGTGGATAGTGATGGGGTGGAATATGATGGACGCCATCGTGCCTATCGTCGTTATATGGGTGGTTCAAGTACAAATCCAATCTATAACAATCCTTTATGGACTATCTATGAACAAAAAGCCGGGACAAAAGTTGATCGCTTTATGATGACAAATGAAATGACTGTAGCGCCAGATCAGAATACAAGTTTTGTTATACGTGTTGGAATTGATGCCTGGGGTGACGATCGTTCCTGGTTTTTCCCAATCAATTCATCTGGATCAAGAAATCCGGGTGTATTTGCAGAGGATGCACTGACAAATCGAGAAGTTAACTATGATTTTATCGTGCGGAGAAATCTGGACCTTGGATCAAGTATGTCGCTTAACGTAACAGCTGGTTATAATTGGTGGGATCGTGCATATAATAGGACCAGCTTTAATATATCCAGTTTTTTGGTAGACACAGATAAACATACGGTTAATGTGAATACGGCTGCGGAAGCTTCGACAGTTGATAACAGTAAACTGTTTATTCGCTCTGGCCGGACCTATGGGCTTTTATCTTTAAGCGCAATGGACAATCTGTTTGTAAACTTTTCGGGCGTAAGCGAAGAACACTCCACAATTAGTGACCCGTATTTTTATCCAGCCATGGATTTGGCCTACCAGTTCACTGACATGTTATCTGGAACACCGCTTAGCTTTGGGAAATTCCGTCTTGCTTGGGGTCAAGTAGGGGTACGGCCTTCAGCCCATCGTTTCGAAACATTGGCTGAATCTGGTTTCAGCTACAGTGCATACAGTGATCCTCTTGACGTGGCATTATTTGGTGGTGGTTACCGTGTGGATGACGATAAAGGAAATCCGGAACTAAAACCGGAATTGAAAACAGAAACAGAATTTGGTATGGACCTGCGTTTTCTTGATGATCGTCTTGCACTTGGAATTACAAGCTACCAAAATACGATTGACGATATGTTAATCAACGTTACGAAATCACCATCGACTGGTTATGATACCCAGTATATGAATGCGGCCAAAATGGAAAATAAAGGTCTTGAACTCGATGGCTCATGGTTATTGATGAACCAGGAAGACCAGGCTCTTGACCTGTATTTTAACTGGGCCCAAAATAATAATAAAGTTTTAGATCTGTATGGAACTGAGGTCATTTATCTAGGCACTGGATCCGTTAATTCAGTCGCGATCGTAGGTCATCCTGTGGGCACACTTCATGGGACAGGGTCCAAGACCTACGCTTTTGCAAATGTTGATGTAGAACCTGATCATACTGTTGGATACGATAACGGTATAAATGTATTTACTGATGATGAAAGTTTAGTGGGAAATATGGTTTTGGATAATAATGGTTTTCCTCAAATTACGTCTTTGAAAATGGTGCTTGGTGATCCCAACCCTGATTGGCGCGCTTCCGTTGGTTTGAATGCCCGCTGGGGGAATTTCAATATGAATGTACTATTTGAACATTCCCAGGGCGGCGATTATTCACCCAGAACACAGTGGGTATTACGCCGTTTTGGTACCACTGCGGAAACCGGAAACTTTATCGAATCGACTCCAACGGAATTGATAAACGTTGACGGCGATACTATTGCTGCTGGCTCGGCTGTCCGCGGTACGATCCATGATTTCGGCGGTGGTGATGTACTGCTTGATGAAGCGTGGTACCGCCACGGTATTGGTGGTGGTTTTGGTGATAACCAGGCCTACAATTTTGCCGTAAAGGATGCCACATTCTCTCGTATTCGAGAACTTTCACTTTCTTATACGTACACTTCACCGGCATTTAGGGAAGCAACCAAGCTGAGTTCTGTAACGTTAAGGGCGACCGGTCGTAACCTGTGGGCATGGTATAAAGAATTGGTGGGTATTGATCCCGCTACTAACCAGGCCGGTGTGGCTAACGGATTTGGCTTGGATTACTTTACTAATCCTAGTACGAAATCCTATCTTTTCACAGTTTCGGTAAACTTCTAAGGGAGGGTTAAATAATGAGAAATTCAACGAAAGGATTAAGATCAATGAAAAACATGTTTAGCATTATTTTTATTGCTTCGATGCTGATGCTGCCGTCCTGCGAGATTCCAACTGATTTAAATGATAATCCGAATGAGATAACGTTGCAGGATGTTGATCCGAACTTATTCTTAAACGGTGCCCAACTTGCGAATATTATGGTCCAGAACAGTCACCTCAACAGGATCTCCGGTATGTTTTCCGGACAGCTGGTGGGCTATACATCCCTTTATTCAAACATTTATGGATATTCTCTATCAACGGTTGAATCCAATGATGAATGGCGCGGGTGTTATACTGGTGTCCTAACTAATGTACGGCATATTCGTAATGCTACAGATGATAAATTATTGGTCGGGATGTCAAAGGTTGTGGAGGCCCACGCTGTGGGTACATTAGCAATCTTAATGGGAGATGTACCGTACTCAGAAGTGGGTGGAGCAATAGAGGACCCGAAGTTTGATTCCCAGATAGTTGTTCTAGATGCAATGACATCGCTTTTGGATGATGCTATTTCTGACCTTGGAAGTGCTTCGAGTCGTCCTGAAAGTTATGATATCTACTATGGTGGCGATAAGGACAAGTGGCTCGCTGCTGCATATACGCTTAAGGCCCGGTATGCATTAATTCAAAAAGATTATTCAAGTGCATTAGCAGCTGCCGGCAGTGGTATCTCATCTTCCGCAGGTGACATGAACTTCATTCCCCGCGGTGATGCAGCTGTTTCGGAAGGTGATAAGAATCTCTTTAACGCAATCTTGGCCGGTTCAAGAGCGGGTGATCTTGGCAACAGGGACAGTTATTTATTAGCACTTCTGAATGATACCTTAACCACCACCTATAGAGGCAATGCCAAGACCAACGAAACTGCTCGTCATAATTACTATAAGATTGATGAGACCTCCGGTGATGGTAATTTGGGCGTAATTGAACGGTTTGAACCAATGCCTATGGTAACCTATTTTGAAAACCAGCTAATCAAGGCGGAAGCAGCAGCCAGGACTTCATTTGCAGATGGATTAGGCCATTTGAACGAATATCGTGCCTGGTTAGCCAGTGGCGGTCGCTTAAACGATACGTTTAATGATTCCGCAAGTATCTTATATGAAGCCTATGATGCTGCTGATTTTGAATCCGGCGGTATCGAAAATCTCGATGGTGGTGTGTCTGCTGAAGATGCCCTGCTTCGTGAAATCATTGAAGAACGGTATGTATCGGGTTTTGGTACGTACATGCCCTTTAATGATCACAGGCGCCTCCGCGGTGAAGGTAAAACAAATTTGATTGTACCTTTCCCTCTGAATACGACCGCTGCATCAGAACATGTAGAACGGATACCGTATGCACAGGATGAATTAGCTTCCAATAGCACAATAGATGAGGACCCGGGACTATATGCAAAAACAGAGGTTAATCAGTAATTCAGTTATATTTTAGGAAGTGAAAGCATAGCGAAAAGCCCCCATTTGGGGGCTTTTTATTTTTAGCTTTTGATTTTTGCAAGACACGTATATTTTTATGTATATCCTTTATAAACAGATGATGAAAAATAGTGCACTACTGCGAATACCATTCCTCACAGTAGTTACCTTTGTTTTTTTCCTGTTTAATGGTTGCGAGGATCCAGAGCCTGAACAAACCGGGTATATTCCGATTGTCCCTCAGGATACCTTTCCAGAACTTGGGCACGATGGCCCTTATTTTGAGGATTCTATTTATTTTGGCCGTGAACAGTATATTGAATATCACGCCGGTTCCCTGCCCATAATTTTATCAGCTAGCCATGGTGGTTGGAAAGAACCAACTGAAATACCGGACCGGACCGAAGGCACAACGGTCACCGATATTAATACCTACCAATTGACAAAAGTGATCATGGATACATTAACTGCCCGCTTTGGCGGGAAACCCCATGTAATCCTCTGTTTATTGGAGCGACTGAAGTTGGATGCGAATCGGGATGTAGATGAGGCGGCAGGAGGGAACCTCTATGCAGAGCGCGCCTGGGCAGAATATCATCACTATTTGGATATTGCCAAAGAACTGGTAACGATGAATCATGGCAGCGGTATAGTGTTTGACATTCATGGTCATGGTGAAAACCCAGATGGGTACTACGATCTACGCACTTGGTTGGGGTATTTGATTAAAGGTGATGAATTGGATTTACCCGATGAAGATTTGAATACAACAGCTTTTAAGAATCAATCCAGTATCAAAGCATTGGCGGATTCGTCCAATTACACGTTTATTAATATTCTTCGCGGAGAAACAAGTTTTGGTACAATTATGGATAGCCTGGGGTATGCATGTGTACCTAGTGTCAATGATCTTGGACCTGCAGGATCACGGTATTTTAGTGGTGGTTATATTACTGCCCGTTACGGATCTTCGAATGGTGGTATTATCAGTGCCATCCAGGTTGAATTACCCCAACCGGGAATCCGGGATTTGGAAGAAAATTGGTCTAGTTATGCCAGTGCTTTCGCAACGGCGGTAGGTGCATATTACGGTCACCATCTTGGAAGAAATATGCAGCCTTGATTAATGGTATGGCCAATAATATGAAAAAGGAAAAAATTAAATTAATGAAAATATCATTATTTTTTACAATGCTGCTTATTGCTGGCTGTACAAAGTTAGCCCATCAAACTGGTGATAATTATCAACTACCGCAGCAAAAAGTTGTTCGTTCCCTGAATGGCGTAGTAACTACAGCCCATCCCTTAGCAACCACCGCCGGTGTTAAAATTTTGGAAGCAGGAGGTAATGCAATGGATGCTGCAGTTGCGGCTGCTTTTACCCTTTCAGTTGTTGAGCCGAGTATGAGTGGTATTGGCGGCCGAGCCCAGATTATAATATATACTCCTACTGGGGGTGTACACGGAATTGATGCGACGACCCAAGCACCACCATTCTATAAATTTAAGGATACACTAGCAGTTGAATACGGGTACGAAACTATTGCAGTTCCTGGTGTGGTCAAGGGGTTGACGGACGGGTTGTCTGAATTTGGATCTTTGCCGCTTGCACAGGTAATGACCCCGGCCATTAGCTATGCTAATAATGGGTTTACGCTACTTCCAGGGGAAGCATTTCGGCAGGAGTCCGTCAATGAGGTGTTAAAGGAATTTTCTGGGACATGGCAGTATTATTTAACTAAGGATAGCGCTGCAAAAAAAGCGGGAGACCTGATTATACAAAGTGATTTAGCCAAAGTATTAAAGGCCATTTCTGAAAAGGGACCGGACGTATTTTATCGGGGCTGGATTGCGCAAGCGATGGTGCGGGACGTTCGTCAAAACGGTGGCTTTTTAACCCTGGAATCCCTGGAGAATTACCGAGCAGAGAAATCGCATATTGTCTCCGGCAGTTACCGTGGGTATGGAATTAAGGCTTTATGGCTGCCGGCGTATGGCGCGATTACTATAGAGGCTCTGCATATTCTTGAGCAGTTACCAGTCAATTTGAATGAAGAACGAGAGTGGGCACGAGCTGTATATCATGCTGTCAAAGCAGCCTATTTGGATAAAAAAGAACAAAAAACACTTGATGATGCAAAAAGGTTCACATCTACATCCTGGGCTAAAAAACGGGCCATGGAAACACCCTTGATTAATGGACCTGAAAGTAATGGGTCAAATACAGGTAGCAAACATAGTATTCCAAAAATCGAGAAGGATCTGAACGGACATACGTCTCATTTAACAGTGGTGGATAAAAACGGTATGATTGTGTCTTTAACCCAAACTATTGGACCAACTATGGGTTCTAAAGTAGCCACTCCCGGATTGGGTTTTCTATACGCCCAAACAATGGGCGGCTATCTTGGGGAAGTTGAGCCCAATCTCCGCGTACCATCGCACATCTCACCAGTAATTGTTTTTAAGGATGATAAACCCTTATTAGCCCTGGGAGCAGCGGGAGGAAGCCGGATACCATCATCTATTGTCAATGTAATCAGTAGAATCATTGATTATGAAATGTCTTTGTCAGAAGCATTGTATGCCCCCCGTGTACATCCACTGGAAGAGGGAATTAATCTAGAAGTTGTTGATGGAACTAGGTGGAACGAAGATGATAGTACGTTTTTTTCTCAACTAGGTTATATGGTTGAAATGAGGCGATTACCAGGCCAATTTGGACGAATTCATGCTGTAATGCTGGATACATTAACGGGGGAATGGATTGGTTGTGCGGATCCGGATTGGGAGGGTACTGCCGAATCTGCTAGTTGGAAATAAATAAAAATGATTTAGTTAATTGGTCCCTTGGTTGGCTTATTGAACCAGTTTGAATATGTCTCCTGGCTTTATTTCACCATCCTTGGTTATCCGAGCGTACCATCCGCGTCTATGCAGCATCGTTTTAATAAAAGTTGTCGTATGCTTCTGACCGACATAGGGGAGTAAACCCAGATTAGTACAAGGATCACATTCCAAGGATATTTCAATCGTTGCGTCTCCAGCTATATACTGCTGTCCAACCTTGAATGAATCATGTGCATATCCCTCAACGGTTAGGTTCTCCCCAACATCGCCAGGTTGAACCGGCCAGCCTTCTTGATTCAATTCTTGTATTGTTTCCATGGGATAAACGAGAATAGCCATATCCTTGTTGCCTTTTTTCTTGGTTTGGCGAAATTTGTTGTAATCGCCATCCAAGCCTTGCTTAGTAGCATAAGAATGCTTCACAGCATATTTTGGAAGCCCTCGTTCATCAGGTACTTTTGATTTAACACTAACCTGTAAAATTGTTCCTGCGATGATAGGCTAAATGGTTTGGATTTTCATTTATTTTTATGTGGATGTTCTATTAAACTACTGAAAGTAGTGAATAAATATCAAAGATAGCCACAATATTATAGACCTATGAACATAACAATAGTCTCTTTAATGAGCCAGAGTAAAGTTCATCCTATTGATTTTCAAATCTAGGTTCAACCGCTAATTTCTCTTATATTTCTTTTACACATACTATTCTCTTAGCCTGTGTGCCTACGTTCACTAAATACGAATATGGTAGCAGGCCGGTACGGTGCTGGGGGAAACATCAGCATTAGCTCCCGATTCCTTGGGTAACTTGGAATAATTTGGAATGAGAATGGAAAAAGTCGAGCAGAAATATACTAACCGTAGTGTTACTCATCCCGTAACACAGGATCCAAAAATTACGGATCAACATGGCCGTTCATTTAATTATTTGCGTATCGCTGTTAATGAGAAGTGTAATCTTCGTTGCATTTATTGTATGCCAGAAAAGGGCATATCTTTTGAGCCCCAAGATAAATTACTAACACGCGAAGAAGTTAATCGAGTAATCCAAGTAGTTGCTAAACTTGGCGTAAACAAGATCCGTTTTACGGGAGGCGAACCGTTACTCCGCAAAGATCTGGTAGAATTGGTTAAGGGAGCGGCAGAAACTCCTGGTATAGATTCAATAAATTTGACGACAAACGGCATATTGCTTGCTAATTCTGCTAAATCCCTTAAAGACGGGGGCCTAACGGGAGTGAATGTCAGTATTGATACACTGGAAAAAGAAAAGTATACGGAAATTACACGCCGGGATTATATCGATAAAGCCTGCATAGGTCTCGAAGCAGCAAAAAGGGTTGGTATTCCATCGATCAAGGTTAATGTTGTTGCACTGCGAGGTTTCAATGATCATGAATTATCAAACTTTGTTCACATGACAAAAGATTACCCGCTTACCATTCGCTTTATTGAACTGATGCCCTTTGATGCCCAGCAGATCTGGAAAACAGGAAAATTTTTCAGAGCAGAAAATATAAAGGCTGAATTAATTAAATTGTTTCCTGAGATTAAAACAGCCTCGGGCAGTGCCACAGAATTCACCACATTCAATGTGCCAGGTTACAAAGGGAAAGTAGCTGTTATACCATCGTATTCCAGAGATCTTTGCGGTGCCTGTAATCGTATTCGCTTAACCGCTACAGGTCAAATCCGAAACTGTCTCTATGCCAAAAACCATTTCAGCGTGCGGGATACCATCCGATCAGGTGGATCAAACAAAGATATTGCTAGTCTTTTTTTAAAAGCGATGTGGCAAAAACCAATCGATGGTTGGGTTGCACAGGAAACTGCTAATAATTCTACGCAATCGATGACCAAAATAGGAGGGTAACCATGGAAAAATTCAGTCATATGGATGAAAAAGGGAATGTTAGGATGGTCGATGTAACAGATAAGAATGTGTCTAATAGAACGGCTAGGGCAGAAGGACAAATAGGTCTTTTACCTGATACTATCGCAGCCATTACTGACAACGCATTACCCAAGGGTAATGTATTGACTACAGCCAAGATCGCTGGTATTCAGGCAGCTAAGAAAACTGCCAGACTTATACCTTTATGTCACCAATTAAATTTATCTTGGGTGGACTTGGAATTTGAGCTTGGTAGTGATCAGATAACTATCCACTCTGTAGTAAAAACAACGGAAGCTACAGGTGTGGAAATGGAAGCGTTGACCGTTGTTGCCACTGCAGCATTAACTATATATGATATGTGTAAAGCTGTTGATAAAACCATGACTATTTCTGATATCCATCTTGTGGAAAAAAAGGGAGGTAAAAGTGATCAACGCTCTGATTTTTCACCAAAAACAGCAGTACTCATACTTTCTCAATCAGTTCATGAAGGTAAAAGTGAGGACACTTCGGGACAGATCCTGAAAGAAGGACTTGCCAATTATGGTTGTCAGATTGATCACAGTGACGTAATCCCTGATGACGGCGCAAGGTTAAAAATGGTTATTGAGGACCTAAAAAGTAAAGGCTTTGAACTGGTAGTGACCTCTGGTGGAACCGGTGTTGGACCCCACGATGTGACCATTGAGACAATTGAGCCATTGTTGACACAACGGTTGCCTGGCGTTGAACAAGCACTTCACAGTTATGGACGGACCAAAACTTCCACAGCGATGCTGTCAAGATTATTGGCCGGTCGCATTGGCAACACTTTTATCATCTGCCTGCCTGGCAGCCCTGGGGCTGCTAAGGATGCAATCGCAGTGCTCATGCCTAGTTTTTTACACGTCTTTTCTATGGTTTCAGGACAAAGACACTAACATGGATTTACAATTTGAACTTCTTTTTTCTCTGGCGGTTATTGCTGCTCTTTACGGTTCGGTTGGTCACGGCGGTGCTTCCGGATATCTGGCCGTCCTATCTCTTTCGATTTTCGCATCCTACGGTGCTATCTGGTTAAAACCCCATGCCCTTTGTCTTAATCTCGTGGTCGCATCCATAGGTTTATATCATTACGGTCGGCGAGGGTTTTTCAGTATGAAACTCATTCAGCCATTTATACTGACGTCCATACCGTTTGCCTACGTGGGAGCATATCTTCCGATCATTGATTGGTTGTTTGATACTGTTTTGTCTATTACCCTTTTATGGGCAGCATGGAGGTTAGTAATGGCTGCAAGTATTGACAGTAACATTTACAATCCACCATCGTATAGCCTTAGCCTTGCCGTAGGCGCAGGTTTGGGATTTGTATCAGGACTTGTAGGAGTTGGGGGTGGAATTTTCCTATCACCACTGCTAATCCTTAAACAGTGGGCATCTACTAAGGCGACTGCCGCGGTCAGTGCATTCTTTATTATCGTCAACTCCATTGCAGCCCTAGCGGGGGCGTTTAGTTCAGGCCAGGCTCAACTTGACAGTGATTTGATAATTCAGTTTTCGATAGCTGTCCTAATTGGTGGATTTATGGGGACTCGGTTTGGTGCGAACCACGCTTCAGACCAGATGATTCGTCGACTTCTAGCTGTGGTGCTGGTTGTCGCCGCTATTCGTACAGCACTAGACCTGGTGGGGTTGTAGCCATGATCTCAGTTAAGGAAGCACGCAGGATAATTGATGATCACATTTCAATTGTTACTCAGGAAAAGGTCTCAATCAATGTTGCAGAAGGAAGAGTCCTTGCCCAAGACATAGTCGCATCTTTTCCCCAGCCGCGTTTTAATAACAGTGCCATGGATGGTTTCGCTGTCCGTGCTGCAGATACAAAAGGTGCAAGTAAAAAAAACCCAGTTGATTTAAGAATGGTTGGCGTTGTTTCGGCGGGATCATTGGGCGATATAGTAGTAGGGCCGGGCCAATGTGCCCAATGTATGACAGGCGCACTTATACCTGAAGGTGCTGATGCAATTGTTATGGTTGAAAGTAGCAGTGGGTATGAAAGTGGTCCTGAAGTACAAATGTATACAGAAGTTCAAGAAGGACAACATATCCGCAGAGTAGGAGAAGAAATACAGTCAGGAAAGGTACTTATTAATGACGGATCCAGTATTACAACTGCAGAGCTTGGCACTTTAGCCACTTTTGGGTACAAAGATGTTCGAGTTTATCGAAAACCTCGATTGGCAATATTTGCAACGGGGGATGAATTAGTTGAACCGGGTAATGATCTATTACCGGGTCAGATTTATAACTCGAATTTATATGTCTTTGAAGATTTAGTCAGGCGTGCGGGTGCTGAAGTTACTCTAAAGAGTGTAATAAAGGATGATCAGGCTTCGCTGAAAACATTTTTAACTGATGCATTTTATAGTTGTGATATGATTATATCTTCTGGTGGCGTTTCGATGGGTCGCTTTGATTATGTTCGAGATGTGCTGATGGAATTAAATGTCATGGAACATTTCTGGAGAGTAGCTCAAAAACCAGGGAAACCATTGTTTTTTGGTAGCAGGGAAAAAGCGTTGATTTTTGGATTACCAGGTAACCCGGTGTCTGCATTCATTGGATTTATGGAATATGTTTGGCCAGTATTGGAAATCATGTCAGGGCAATCGGGGTCAAGCACATTGTCTGCTGTTCTAGATGAATCTTTCCCTTGTGAGAAAGAAAAAACTAGGTATCTTTTTGGTAATATCTGGTCAGAGAATGGTCAATTAATTTGTGCTCCTTCCAAAAAGGTAGGTTCTCATATGCTGACATCTTCTCTAAAAGCAAATTGTATTATTATCTCCGAACCAGGCGATAAACCTCTAACAAAGGGTTCTAAAATACGTGTCCATCTATTACCCTGGAAAACGATCAAATGATTATTACCCCCCAAGAACTCCACAATTGGGTCTCTAAAGGTAGGTCCTTCGTTGCTGCAGATATTCGCCCTGATGAACAGCGGCATCATTTCCCAATAAATGGATTAGAAGCCATAACAGCAACAGCAGAAAACTTACCTCCCCGAAAAAAGGAACCACTTATTCTAATATGCCAGTTTGGTGTCCTAACGGAAGAATTGATCTTTGAACAAAACCTTAAAAATGCTTATAGCCTGCTTGGTGGTGTGCAATCGTGGGAAGCATTTCAAACTGATAAAATGGACTTGAGTCGCTGGTCAAGACAGACTATCTTAACAGAAATAGGGATTGCTGGTCAGCGAAAACTACAGGATTCAAAAATTACCATTGTAGGTATGGGGGGGCTGGGCTGTCCCGCCGCCCAGACACTGGCCGCTTCTGGTGTAGGAAACTTGCAATTAATCGATGGCGATCTGATAGAATTATCCAATCTTCATCGGCAACCGCTTTACAATATAAATGATATTGGACAAGCGAAAGTATCTGTAGCACGTAAAAGTTTACAAAACCTTAATGAGAAACTTACAGTCATTGCCAAGGAAATACATTTGGATGAGTCCAATGCGCAGGAACTCCTAAAGGATACAGACCTGATCATTGATGCAACAGATAATATGAAAACCAGGCAGGTGATTGATCGTACTTCCAAAGCTGAAAACATTCCCATGGTTTATGGTGGCTTGTATCGTTTTGAAGGCCAGGTGGCAGTGTTAAATCATAATGGCAGTCCTGGGTATGAAGATATATTCACTGCAGCCCCGACTGGTGGTGATACTTGTGCAGAAGCAGGTGTCCTCGGTATGCTGCCTGCAATTATTGGCAATATCCAGGCCCTGGAAGCAGTAAAAATCATCATCGGCATCAAACCCGACCTAAGCGGTAAGTTGTTGCTCTACGATGGTATTACCCATGAAACAAACGTCATAAATATTGGTGGTAAGGCATGAAGGTCTTGGTCAAATGTTTTTCCCAAGTAAAATATGCTGTCGGAACAAGTGAACTCGCTTTAGACCTGAATCCAGGGGCCACCACAGCAGATCTTGAAACAATGATTCGGGAAAAGGGCGCAGGTGAACTAGACGACGTTACCCTTCGCACCGCTGTGAATAAACATTATATTTCTGAACCAGTACCATTAGAGGATGGGGATGAGGTGGCGTTTATACCACCAGTGCAAGGAGGCTGAATGATCATAACAGAGATTGTGCCTAGTCAAATTCTTCCCTTTCCTGGGGATGATTCACGCCATAATGATGGGTCTGAAATTGTATTTAATGGTCGTGTTAGATCCACCGAACACGGCGAACCAATACTGGCACTGGAATATGAACACTATGAAGGGATGGCAGAAACCGAATTAAATAGATTAGCGGAAAAAACGGTCAGTAAATTTTCCATCCATGATTTATTCTGTCGGCACCGAGTTGGGCAAATTGGTGTTGGTGAAATAAGTCTCCACGTAGTGATTTGGTCTAAACACAGGAAAGAAGGTTTGAGTGCAATGACTTGGTTTATCGCTGAACTAAAAAAACATATACCGATCTGGAAATGGGCACTACTCACTACTGGTGAACGGGTCCCCAGCGAATGTGTCCATTGAGAGAATTAACAGAAAAAAATAAACGGCGAATAAAACTCTTTTAATTACAATTGTAAATACGATTTCTATTGAAATTTAATTTTGGTACAAATACATTATTAGTCCCTTTTAGTTGGTTATTAAAAGGGGTCCCGCATACTTTTTTTAAATAACACCGCATACCAAATATCTACCAGTGGAAGGTTGTTATTTGGCTATACAGTTAGAGAAAAAATATACGTTGGATATTCCCCAGCAGGATGTGTGGGAAGCCATTCTGGACCCTGATACACTTGCTGAAATCTTACCGAATTGTAAATCCTTAGATCCCATTGGTGATAACAACTTTGACGCAAATATTGAAATAAAAATTGGCCCTATCAAAGGCCAATTTAAATCCAAGTTGGCTCTATTCGACTTGGATCCGCCCAATGGATATAAGTTTGATGTTAATGGCGATGGAAGTAAGGGGCAAATGCGCGGTGCAGG
>ENA-UPTF01001454-UPTF01001454.1-marine-metagenome-genome-assembly--contig:-NODE-1454-length-14851-cov-3.397184_pt1 | contig 14851 bp, 12 predicted proteins | sample MGYA00238166_ERZ767019 | MGnify/ENA primary metagenome ERZ767019 (study PRJEB28930, sample SAMN06266391) | marine metagenome | isolation source: Sea water from 250 m depth | place: Atlantic Ocean...
CGTTTTCCTCGTTGGTTTGGGGATCTTTGTCATTGCGATTGTCTACGTGTTGGATCGCGTCCAAAAGAAACATGCGATACGGCGCAATTTTCCGGTCATTGGACGTTTCAGGTATTGGTTCGAGCACTTAGGGGAGTTTTTTCGACAATATTTTTTTGCGCTTGACCGCGAGGAAATGCCGTTCAATCGGGCCGAACGCTCATGGGTGTACCGGGCGGCGAAAGGTGAGAACAACATCGTAGCCTTTGGCTCGACTCGGGACTTGCGACCGGTCGGCACGGTTATTTTCGTCAATTGTGCGTTTCCAACGCTAAAGCGAGATGCGGTCGATACGACCGAGGTAACGCTCGGGCCCTTTGCAGATGCTCCCTACACGACTCAGTCGGTCTTCCACATTTCTGGGATGAGTTACGGCGCGATCTCAAAACCGGCGGTGCTGGCGCTGTCAAATGGGGCTAGGCAATCCGGGATTTGGATGAATACGGGAGAAGGCGGACTAGCGCCGCAACACTTGGAAGGTGGTGCCGATTTGGTGTTTCAGATTGGCACCGCGAACTACGGAGTCCGAGATGCTGACGGAAACCTATCGGACGAAAAGCTCGCCGCGGTAGCCGGCCACGAGCGGGTGCGGATGTTTGAAATCAAGCTCTCCCAAGGCGCGAAACCGGGGAAGGGCGGAATTTTACCCGCTGAGAAAGTCACGAAAGAAATTGCGGATATCCGGCTCATTGTTCCGGGAAAAGATTCCATCAGTCCGAATCGCCATCGTGAGGTCGACTCGGAGTCGGATCTCCTGGATTTTGTCGACCGCGTTCGACGCGTCACAGGCAAACCTACTGGCGTGAAAGCGGTGATTGGTAATTACGATTGGCTCGAGTCGTTGTGCGACGAGATAAAAGCTCGGGGGGTCGAAAGCGCACCCGATTTCATTACGGTCGATAGTGCGGACGGTGGCACGGGGGCGGCCCCCATGAGTTTGATCGATTACATGGGTTTGCCGATCAAAGAAAGCCTTCCTGGCGTTGTTGACCTGCTCAATCGACACGGGTTGAAAGATCGGATCAAAGTTATCGCCAGCGGCAAGTTAATTACCCCAGCCGAAGTCGCGTGGGCCATCTGCGCCGGTGCGGACTTCGTGGTGTGTGCCCGCGGATTCATGTTTGCGCTTGGTTGCATTCAGGCTCTTCAGTGCCACAAAAACACGTGTCCCACTGGGGTAACTACGCACGATGCGTCGCTACAGCGAGGACTTGATCCGACGGATAAAGCAACTCGAGTCAGCGAGTATGCACAGGGCATTCGGAAGGAAGTGGGCGTCATTGCACATTCGTGTGGCGTAACGGAACCTCGTGAGTTGCAGCGCGCGCATTGCCGAGTCGTGCAAGAAGATGGTGGCTCCGTTGGCCTTGACCAGTTGTTTCCAGATCGAGTTCAACTCGATACGACTGCCTCTAGCGAATGACCATGCTGCTACGATTCAACAGATAAACGCGATATGTTCGGCTGCGTATGTAGAGGAGTTTGCTGTGATCCCCAAACGACCTGAAGATTTTGACGTTGCCTGGTTTAACGACGTGTTGGAGCTCGGAGGTGCGGAAGTAATCGATGCCAAGGTCGAATATTTGACAACCCCTGGCCAGACCGCCGACGTGGCCGGTGTCGACCTAACGTACCGAGGCGATACGGCGCTGCCCACACGAATGATTGCGAAGTTCACGGCCAAAGCCGAAGCCACCCGAGGTGTTGCTGTCGCGTTTGACCTCTATCGGCGCGAGGCTAAGTTTTACGAAGAATTTGGGGAGGGCGGCATGCCCGTGCCCGCGTGTTACTACAGTTCGGCGAGCGCCGACGGCCAAGAGATCGTGTTGTTGTTAGAGGACCTCTCGGCGGGCGTATCACCGAGTTGGGCGTCGACGCTTGATCAAGTTGAAACAGCGCTTCGTGCCGCTGGACCGTTTCACGCGCGTTGGTGGAACAAACCGGAGCTCTTGGATAAATCATTCCTTGTCGGGAGGAGTGACCCCATTTTTTTTAACACCACGGCAAGTAATGCGCAGGCATCTCTACCGCTCGCGCTGGATAACGCCATGACGCCTTTGTGCGAAGAAACACTACGTCGCTGGCTCGATCACGTGCCTCAATTCCTCGACTGGCTCGACTCCCGACCCTACGCGTTGGTCCATGGCGATTTTCATCCCAAACAAATGTTTTTCCCGACGGAGCAGGGCGAGGGACGCTTCGCGGTGATTGACTGGCAATTTCCGATGGTGGCACCGGGACCATGGGATGTTGCTCGAATTATGTTGGCCGGGTTATCAACCGACGTGCGTCAGGAGAATGAGCAGCGGCTTATCGAGAACTACCTCGATGATCTACGTGTCGGTGGGGTTGATGGGTACGGAATCGACGAGTTAAGGCAAGACGCGTTAACGGGGCACTTGATCTCGCTCGCCATTCATACCATCGCATGTGCGACAGAAATTGATCGTTTCAAAATGGAAATTACGGACCTGGGTCTCGATTGGAAGGACATTTTATTCGGTCGCCTCGACGCGATTTTCGCCGAGGCAAATCCGATGGATCAGCTTCCCTACATGCGCTGAGGTCGGCGTCTTGTCTATTGCTTGACCCATTTCGCGACGCGTGGGTATCGGTAAGTCGTCATTTGAGTAATCAACTGGTCAGGTTGGCCAGCGACGAGGACGCTCTGTCGGTGTTCTTCGCGAATCATCCCTTCTCGCGCAGCGTGATCTAAGAATGCCAACAACGCGTCGAAGTATCCGGCCGTGTTGAGTAAACCTGTCGGTCGTTCCTGAATGTGCAGCTGGTTCCATGTAATCGCCTCGAATATTTCCTCCAGCGTTCCGAAGCCTCCCGCCATGGCAATGTAGCCATCGCTCAAATCGGCGAACCGGCGTTTGCGATCATGCATCGTGTCAACGATTTCGAGTTTGGTTAGACCTTCATGCCCGACAAGGTTGTCCAGATCGCGGGTGATAATGCCGATAACTTCGCCGCCCGCGGCAAGAACCGCATCGGCGAGGGCACCCATGAGCCCCACGCGAGCGCCCCCGTAGACGAGCCCAATGTCTCGCTTTGCGAGTTCGTTACCAAGGGAGTTTGCGGCATGGCCGTACGCGGGGTTTTTGCCCTCGCTGGAACCGCAGTTGACGCAGATTCGCTTCACCTTACACGACTTCGTCAAGACGGAACTGCTCGATGTCGCCATCGCTGTATCCGATGGCCCGTAGTACCTCGTCGGTGTGCTCGCCAAGCTCCGGCGTTGCGGAACGAATGCGAAACGGTGCTTCTGAGAGTTTGACGGGTTGTGCGACAAGGCTAATGTCGCCAAGCTCGGGATGGTGGACGGGCGAAGCCATCTGTAAATGTTTTACCTGCGGGTCGTCGAAGACCTCGTTGATCGAGTAAATATATCCGGCCGGCACACCGGCCTCGTTAAAACTCTCGATCCACGCTTTGCTGGATCGGCCAATGGTAATCGCCTCAATTTCCGCGTTCATGGCGTCGCGGTTTCTTGAGCGAGCTTGAGGGGAACGAAAACGCTCGTCGGTTAACCAGTCGGGGCGCTGCATGACCTCGCAGAACCGCTCGTAAATGGCAGCCCCCGTTGCCGCGATGTTGATGTGCCCATCGGCGGTCGCGAAAACGCCGGTGGGGATTCCCGTGGGGTGGTTGTTGCCTGCCTGCGGTGCAACTTCCTCGTCCAGCAACCAGCGCTCAGCTTGAAAATCGAGCATTGCGATCTGTGCCTCAAGCAGCGAAGCTTTTACCCATTGACCGGTACCGGAATGTTGCCGACCGATGAGGGCGGTCAGGATTCCGAGGGCCGTGTATAGCCCCGCAGACAGATCCGCGACCGGGATGCCGGCCCGAACAGGCCCTTGCCCTGGCAAACCCGTGATCGACATCAGACCTCCCATGCCCTGCGCGACTTGATCAAATCCAGGCAGATGTCCGTAAGGGCCGTCTTGGCCGAACCCCGAGATGCTTGCGTACACGACACTTGGATTGACGGCCTTCACTTTCTCGTAGTCGATGCCCAACCGGAATTTGACGTCTGGTCGATAATTTTCGACGACCACGTCAGCATCAGTCACCAATCGGAAGAAAATTTCTCGGCCCTGATCGGACTTGAGGTTCAGGGAGAGACTGCGTTTATTGCGGTGAAGATTCTGGAAATCGGGTCCATGACGGGCACCTCCTAGGGTTCCGCCGCTATCGCCGGGCTGTTCGATTTTAATTACGTCAGCGCCCCAATCAGCCAACTGCCTGACCGCGGTGGGTCCAGCTCGTACCCTGGTTAAGTCCAAGACCTTTATGTGTGCCAATGGAAGTTGCATAACCATTTCCCCCTGTGACGGATTATGCGAGAGTAGTCGACCGTTTCGTAGGCTTCGGGGGAAGGACCTTGGAACAATCCGGCCAGTACCGGATTCCGGCTGCACGGACCGCTGTTTGGGACGCTCTTAATGATGCCAATGTCTTGGAGGCATGCATTGAGGGTTGTGAGTCGGTCACCAAGTTGTCGGATCATCGATTTGACGCGAACGTCACTGCGAAACTAGGGCCGGTTAAAACGAAGTTCCAGGCAATCATCGAAGTATCGGATCGAAATCCGCCCGAAAGCTATTCGCTTAACGTCAGCGTGAAGGGGGGTATGCAGGGTTTCGGTAAAGGGCTTGCAAGAATCAAACTAGAGGAAGATTTAGATGCGACCCTCTTATCGTATCGAGTTGAAGGCAATGTGGGTGGGAAACTCGCTCAAATAGGGTCTCGGCTTATTACTACCGCTGGTCGCAAGATGGCGGACGGTTTTTTTACGAAGTTCAGTGAACGCTGGGCGGACACAGTTTAGCTAGGAGAATGACGTGGAAATCTCTTTAACAGTCAATGGCACCGAGCATACGGCGGACGTGCCGGACAATAGCTTGTTGGTCGAAATCATACGAGAGCGTTTGAACCTTACGGGAACGCATGTTGGTTGCGATACCAGCCAATGCGGCGCCTGCACCATTCATATGAACGGATGTTCGGTGAAATCGTGCACAGTTCTGGCAGGCCAGGCAGACGGCGCGGACATCACGACTATTGAAGGCATCGGGACCGTCGACGCGCTGCATCCAATGCAGGAAGCATTCCGCGAAAACCATGCGTTGCAATGCGGATTTTGTACGCCGGGCATGATCATGAGTGCGATCGACCTCGTCGAAAAAGGTAAACCACTGGATGAACAGTCCGTACGCGAAGGCCTCGAAGGTAATCTGTGTCGATGCACGGGATACCACAACATCGTCAAAGCCGTACTTGACGCTCAAGACAAGATGTAAGGAGCACGACAGATGACCAGCGAAACAGGTATTGGAGCGGCGGTAAAGCGCAAAGAAGATGCGCGATTCATCACGGGGGCAGGGCATTACACTGACGACATCAACCAGCCGGGACAGCTATACGCCGTATTTGTCCGGTCGATGTATCCACGCGCCGAAATACGCTCGATTGATGTGAGTTCTGCGTTAGCGATGGAGGATGTCGTGGCCGTGTACACGGGGGCCGATCTGGCCGCTGATGAAATCGGAGATTTACCCTGCGGATGGATGGTCAAGTCCAAGGATGGTTCCGACATGATTCAACCGCCGCACCCACCGATTGCGGTTTCCCTCGTTAACTACGTTGGAGAACCCTACGCGATGGTTGTTGCAGAGACGCTGCAAGCGGCTCGAGACGGGGCCGAAGCCGTCGCGGCCGACTTCGATGAACTTCCCGCCGTGGTTGATCTTGGGTCCGCACATGGCGCGGATCAGATTCACGACGCTGCGCCCGGCAATCAATGCTATGACTGGGAACTCGGCGATCGTGAGGCTACGGATGCTGCCTTCGCATCTGCCGACCACGTGACGTCACTCGACATTGTCAACAATCGCCTAATTCCGAATGCCATGGAACCACGCGCGGCGGTCGGTATGTACGAGGCGGCGTCAGGGAATTACACGCTATACACCACGTCGCAAAACCCTCATTTGGAGCGACTCGTTCTCGCCGCGTTCGTTAACGTTGCGGCTGAGTCGAAATTACGTGTTGTCGCGCCCGATGTTGGCGGTGGTTTTGGTTCCAAGATCTTTGTCTACGCGGAAGAGACGGCGGTGATATGGGCTGCTGGAAAGTTGGGTTGTGCCATCAAGTGGCGAGCCGATCGATCCGAGTCTTTCCTCGCGGATGCGCACGGCAGAGACCATCTTACGAGGGCTGAGCTCGCATTGAAGGCGGATGGCACGTTTGTGGGGTTACGTGTCAAGACGGTGGCTAACATGGGAGCGTATCTATCGCTCTTTGCCTCGAGCGTTCCCACCTACCTCTACGGCACGCTGCTGGCCGGGCAGTATCGAACGCCGGCAATTTACGTCGAGGTTCAGTCAGTGTTTACCAACACGGCGCCCGTGGACGCGTATCGAGGGGCTGGCAGGCCGGAGGCGACCTACGTGGTCGAGCGTTTGGTTGAAACAGCAGCTCGTGAACTCGGAAAAGACCCGGCAGAAATCCGCCGGCTGAACTTTATCCAACCGGAAGATTTTCCCTACGAAACTCCGGTTGCACTCACGTACGACACTGGGGATTACGACGCGAGTCTGAAGAAAGCGATAGAACTTATCGGGTATGACGGTTTTGCCGATCGGAAAGCGTCTTCGGAAGCCGCTGGCAAAAAACGGGGCATCGGATTTTCTTGTTACATCGAGGCCTGCGGCTTGGCGCCGTCACAAGTTGCCCTTTCACTGGGTGCAGGGGTCGGTCTATTTGAATCCGCGGAAGTACGCGTTGACGTCACGGGATCGGTGAGTGTCATGACGGGCTGTCACAGCCACGGCCAGGGACACGAAACAACGTTTGCGCAGATCGTTTCAGACAAGCTTGGAATTCCTTTCGACAACGTCGATGTGGTCCATGGCGACACCGGACGCTCCGATTATGGCCTTGGTACGTACGGTTCTCGTTCACTGGTGGTGGGCGGATCTGCGATCGTGAAAGCGACAGACAAAGTCATTGCCAAGAGCCGGAAAATCGCGGCACACATGCTTGAAAGTACCGAGGAAAACGTTGATTTTGAGGAGGGCACCTTTTCGGTCACGGATTCAAATCAATCGATCACGTTTCCAGAAGTCGCGTTCTCCGCCTATGTGCCCGGTAATTACCCGTTGGATGAACTTGAACCAGGATTATCTGAAAAAGCGTTCTATGATCCAGAAAATTTTACGTATCCAGCGGGTGCTCATATCTGTGAAGTCGAAGTCGATCCTGAGACAGGGACGGTGGAAATCGTCAACTTCGTCGCGGTAGACGACTTTGGGGAGATTATTAATCCGATGATTGTTGCCGGTCAGGTGCACGGAGGGCTTGCCCAAGGGATCGGCCAGGCCCTACTTGAACACGGTATTTACGATGAATCGGGACAGTTGGTGACGGGTTCGTACATGGACTACACGATGCCGAGAGCCGATGACATGCCCAATTTTGTCGTCGATACCACCGTGACGCCGTGTACGCACAACCCATTGGGATCCAAAGGCTGCGGTGAAGCAGGGGCCATAGGTTCGACGGCAGCGGTCATGAACGCTTTGACCGATGCGCTGGGGGTTGTCGATGTGCCGATGCCGGCGTCGCCCGAGACGGTGTGGCGCGCGATGGAAGGAGAATAGCCATGTATCGTTTTAACTATCACAAACCCGATGATATGGATGCGGCTCAGCAGTTGATGGTTGATGCTGAAGACGGGGTGTACCTCTCGGGTGGGATGACATTGATTCCGACGCTGAAAGCACGTCTTGCGTCGCCAACCGACGTCATCGACCTTTCTGGGCTAGCTCTTGCAGGTATCGAGCTTGCTGACGATCGTTTGACCATTGGGGCTTTAACTTTGCACTCCGAGGTTGCGGCAGGAAACGACATTTCGTCATTGTCGAATCTGGCGTCATCCATCGGTGATGCGCAAGTACGTAACCGCGGCACAATCGGAGGATCAATCGCAAACAGTGACCCCGGGGCTGACTACCCCGCAGCGGTTATAGCGCTGGGTGCAACGATCAATACTACGGCTGGGGCGATCGATGCTGACGATTTCTTCCGGGGTCTTTTTGAAACAGCGCTTGAACCTGGTGCGATCGTAACGAGCGTTACGTTTCCGCTGCCTGGTCGCGCGGCGTACGAGAAGTTTCCAAATCCAGCGTCCCGTTATGCGGTGGTCGGTGTAATGGTGGCCGAAACAAACGGCGAGGTTCGGGTGGGAGTGACGGGTGCCGGACCGTGTGCCTACCGACAACGTAATTTTGAACAAGCGCTGGCAGACAATTTCTCCGTAGCGGCGTTGGACGGACTGGAGGTCGATTACGCTGAATTCAACAGCGACATTCATGCATCTGCAGAATATCGGGGACACCTTGTCGGAGTCATGGCTCGACGGGCGGTCGCGCAAATGACCTAGATGCCGTTGTCTTTGTCTGCGTGATCGAAATAACTCGGTATAGCTCATGGTGAAAGACATCCTTGCATATCGTTGTCATGCGATCAGCGATGACATTGGCAGCATTACGCTTGATACGGTTTCGATCGAGGATCCTGGGCCAGGCGAAGTACAGATCAACGTGAAGGCCTGCTCGGTCAACTTCCCGGATCTGCTGATGATTCAGGGTAAATACCAATTCAAACCGCCTCTACCTTTTGCACCGGGAGGCGAAGCGTCGGGAGACGTGGTTGCGATCGGTTCGGAGGTATCTCAGGTTAAGGAGGGCGATCGCGTTGTTTTTGGATCTCGTCACGGTTGCTTCGCCGAGACACTGAACGTGTCGGCAGAAGCCGTCAATCCGATACCGGGGTCCATGACGTACGCGAAGGCGGCTGCGTACGGTACCGCTTATCAAACCGCGTACGTCGCACTGACGCATCGCGGAAATTTGCGGCGGGGTGAGTGGCTTATGGTGCACGGCGCGACAGGCGGTGTCGGACTGGCTGCAGTGGACTTAGGTAAACATCTGGGGGCAAGTGTTATTGGTACCGGGGGTACCGATGCCAAGTTGGCTGTTGTTAAAGCCCGTGGTGCGGATGAGGTGATCAATTACACTCAAGCGGATGGCTCGCTTGGGGGTTTTCGTGATCGGGTCAAGTCGATTACGGGAACGGGTGGTGCGGACGTGATTTACGATCCGGTGGGCGGCGATGTATTCGACGAGTCCATGCGTTGTATCAATTGGGGTGGGCGTATTCTAACCATCGGATTTACCAGTGGCCGTTGGCCCCAAGCAGCGGTGAATTTGATCCTGATAAAACAAATTGCCGTTATTGGCGTTCGAGCGGGTGAGGTCGGTCGGCGAGATCCTCAACTGGGTCGAAAATTCCACCGTGAACTCTATCGATTGGCCGACGATGGGCTCATCGATCCGTACGTGTGCGCGGGATTTCCCCTTGAGCGCGCCGTGGATGCAATGCGAATGCTCGAAAATCGAGAGGTTGTTGGAAAGTGTGTCGTTACGATGAACGGATACGAGCTCGAAACGCCTGACGCTTAGTCCTCCGCGAGGTAACGATCCTGCAGTCGTCGCATGCCATGCAGCCATCGGTCAGGATCCTCGGCCTTGCGTTGCATATAGTCGGCGACCATTGGATGTGGAAGCACAAGAAACCGTTCTTCCCGAATGGCCTCGAGGCAATCTCGGGCGACTTTGTCGGCTTCGAGTAATCCATCAACGCTGGCCACCGATAGTCCTGTTTCCGAGGCATCGGGAGTCATCCCTGTCCGGACAGCTTGGGGACAAAGCACGGTAACCTTGATGCCGTCGTGACCGTGAGTAATGGCCAACCATTCTGCCAAAGCAACGGCCGCATGCTTGGTCACCGCGTAGGTCACTGAACCAATCTGCGTAAGTAAGCCTGCCGCCGAGGCCGTCGAAAATAAGTATCCGCCTCCTCGGTCTCGCATGAGGGGCACGAGGTGCCGAGCAGTCCACACGTGGGCCATGGTGTTGACGCGCCAAATCCGGTCCCACACTTCGTCCGGCTCGTCGATTCCTCGACCGTCGGCAATCCCCGCGTTGGAACAAAAAAGATCAATGGGACCTAACGTGTTTTCGGTGTGGTGAATTAAGCGAGCAAGGTCGCTTTCACGTCCAACGTCGACTTGTTCGCTCGTGTGACCGATCTCCTCGGCGACAACGGCAGCCCCTTGCTCGTCAACGTCTGCGACCACCACGTGCCGGGCACCTTCGGCTGCGAACAAACGGCATAGCTCGCGTCCGATTCCACTCGCTCCTCCAGTAACGACGACGACTTTATCCTGAATTTCCACCCGCTATCCCCCTGCTACTCGTGCCGACGTTAGACGGTTTGCTCTGCTTAATCCACCCGAAAAACGAGGACGTAGTGGTCTAGATGGAACCACCCGTTATGCCATAATCCGTCGGCGCCGCGGGCGTCGTATAACGGCTATTACCCCAGCTTCCCAAGCTGGTGACGTGGGTTCGACTCCCATCGCCCGCTCCATAAACGGGGCAACGGTTGTGCCCTCTGTACGTGTTCCGGTTAGGCCGATCGCGTAGTCTAGGCCGGAAGAAGCATGTGGTACGGTCCGGCGGATCGCTGGTTGGACGCATCGCTTAAGCCGGTTTGGTGCGCAGTGAAAAAAATTCGAAGAGGGAAAAAGAAATCCTAAAAATCGGGAACGACGCCTGGTGGATGGTTGCGGGGATGTTTTTGATTCTCACGGTCTCTTCGGGGTTTGGCTTTTACAACATGTCGGTGTACATGAACGCGTTTGCTGCCAAACCGGAATTCGTTGTCGCTGATGTCTCAGCAGCGACTGCGCTCATGTTTTTGGTTTCTGGAATAACGGGTCTCGGTGTTGCGCCACTGATTGAACGTTATGACATTCGTTGGGTGATGACTGGAGGTGCCCTAGTCGGTGGGTCAGCCTTGGTGTTAATGGGCGGGGCAACGAATACCTGGCAGATATGGGCACTCTACGCATTGTTTGGTCTGGGTAATGCCGCGGTTTCGTTGATTCCAGCCACGACGATCGTGACCCGTTGGTTTCCTGGACCCGAACGGTCTGTTGCGTTGTCGATTGTCTCCACCGGGTTGTCGACAGGTGGCGTGCTATTGACGCCGCTATCGGCGGCCATCGTTCGGGACGTCGGCGTTGAGGTGGCGTTACCGTGGTTCGGGTTCATTTTCTTCATTGGAATTTCGGTGATCGCCCTGGCCTTTGTTCGGGCGTGGCCCGCCGGCCACCGAGGAGCAGAAGAGACTCGCTCGACACGGCCGTGGGTGGACTGGCATGCCTTTCGCTCGCGATTTTTTCTTGGTTCGGGAATCGCGTACATACTCATTATGGGCGCTCAGGTAGGGGCGATCGCACACCTCATCAATCATCTGGAAAAAGTAGCCGGTTTTGCAACAGCGACGGCGTCGGTCTCGGTACTCGCCGTGACGAGCATCGTGGGTAGACTTCTAGGTGGATGGATCGTAACGAGGTTTCCGATACGTCTCTTCACGCTACTGAATATTATTGGACAATGGATGGGATTGACCCTGCTTGCCTTTGCTAGCGATCAAACGTCGGCGTTAGCCGGTACGATACTTTTTGGGTTCACCGTCGGAAATTTACTTATGCTGCAACCGTTGTTGCTGGTGAAGGTGTATGGGGTTTTTCGATACCCCAGAGTCTATTCTGCTGCATACGCCATGGTGACCCTTGGCGTTGCGGGCGGACCGCTGGCGATGGGTCTTTTGTATCAATCGTTTTCTTACACGACATCGTTTGCCGTTGCCGGAGTTTGCTCGATCGTTGCTTTCTTTGTTTTTTACGGGGCAGGCCCAGTAGTGGACGCTGATCTCGAAAACGAGAGGAGATGAATCCGTGAAACCGCGAACGGGTCGAATCGTACGGGTTTGTGTTGCGGCCTTGGGGTTCTGTGCCACTCCCCATCACGCTGCCTTGCCAAGCGCGTTAGGAGGGGGCGAGCCGCTGCCGTCACTGGCACCGATGCTTGAGGCAAGTACGCCGGGCGTCGTGAACATTGCCACGTACGCGTCGGTGTCAGTAACCAACCCGCTTCTTCAGGATCCGTTTTTTCGTCGCTTTTTTAACGTACCTGAGCGCCGATCTCGCCGATCACAAAGTGCGGGCTCCGGCGTTATAGTCGATGAAGGACGTGGGTACATCGTCACCAACAGCCATGTGGTTGATCGGGCGGACGAAATTAACGTGACGTTGGCCGATGGCAGGACGCTACCGGCAAAACTTATCGGTGATGACCCGCAAGTTGATCTTGCCGTCTTGAAGGTCACGGGCGGTGGGTTAACGGCGCTTCCATTCGCCGATTCGAGCGCGTTACGGGTGGGAGATTTTGTGGTTGCTATCGGTAATCCGTTCGGACTCGAACAAACTGTCACCTCGGGAATCATCAGCGCCCTCGGGCGTAGTGGGCTTGGTATTGAAGGCTACGAAGACTTTATTCAGACAGACGCGTCCATTAATCCCGGTAATTCGGGCGGCGCACTGGTCGACCTGAATGGCGCTGTGGTTGGGATCAATACAGCGATCATCGCGCCGGGAGGCGGTAACGTCGGGATCGGGTTTGCGATACCGAGCAATATCGTTACGGTGATCATGCGCGAACTCATTGATCATGGAGAGGTAAGACGGGGTCGGATCGGATTGGACGTGGCGACCCTAAACCCCGATCTTGCCTCAGCTTTTGGAACTGAGCTCTCCGAAGGGGTCGTCGTAATGGATGTGGAACCCGGTAGCGTGGCCGATAGCGTCGGTCTTCGAACCGGCGACATCATTACGCATCTAGCTGATCGGGCCGTACGAAAAGTCGGGGATTATCGAAGTCAGGCGGCCATCACGATGATTGGTGACGTGTTGCAAGTCGACATCGTTCGCCAAAACCAATCCCAGCGTTATAGCGTCGAGATGAGGGACGACGTGGTCGCGAGAGTGGAAGGTGATCGTCTCGATGTTCGCCTGAACGGAGCAGTATTTAACGACTTTCGCGAAGCATCGGACCCGAAAAGTCGGGGCGGCGTATTGGTCAGCGAAGTGGATGTTAATGGCTCAGCGTACACGTATGGACTCGAAGATGGTGACGTCATCGTGGCGGCGAATCGGCGGCGTATTCGCGATGTGGGTGACTTGTGGCGCGCATTCAAAGCGGATTCTGTGTTGAGACTGCGTATATATCGTTCCGGTCGTTACGGTGAATTGTCGATTCGATAGCTTGTGACTTCGTCGAAGATTGAAGTGGCCATTGAGCAGCGGACCGTTCTCAAAAACTATGGCCGTGCGCACCTCTTGGGTGGTACGGGTTGGGCGACGGATTGTTGACCGAATCGTACGCTACTCGAACATAATGACGTTTCGTGCGACTTCGCCCGTCTCCAACTGGGCAAAGGCGTCGTTGACGTCCTCCAGCTTGATATGACTGGAGATCATGTCGTCAAGATGCAACTTGCCGGCGAGGTAGAACTCGACGAATCTAGGCATATCCACGCGGAACCGATTCGAACCCATGTTCGATCCTTGGAGTTTCTTTTCCCGTAAGAACTCAGGACCGTGTATTTCAACCATGGTACCGACCGGAATCATCCCGATGACGGTCGCGCAACCGCCAGCCCGGATCATCTTGAATGCCTGCTCGGTGGTTACTTTGAGACCGATGGCTTCGAAGGCGTAGTGGACGCCACCTCCGGTCAATTCGCGGACTGCTTCAACAGGATCGTTATCAGCCGCATTGACCACATCGGTAGCCCCGAATTTTCGAGCCAGTTCGAGTTTGCTGGCGAGAGTATCTACCGCGATGATTCGGCTAGCGCCGGCAATTTCAGCGCCGTTAATACAGGAGAGCCCGACTCCACCGCAACCGATCACGGCGACCGTCGATCCCGGTTCGACTGCTGCTGTATGAATGACGGCTCCGACGCCCGTGGTGACGCCGCAACCAATTAAAGCCGCGCGATCAAGTGGCATATCTTCGCGGATTTTGGCGACGGCATGCTCGTGGACCAACATGTATTCCGCGAACGATGATAGGTTCAAGAACTGAGCAATAGGCGTTCCCTCCTGGGCTAACCGAGGCGTTTCGTCACCTTTGCGTTGTAGCTCTGGCTCCTGACAAAGAGACATTTGGCCGGTCAGACAATATTCGCAGTGACCGCAGAACGCCGATAAACAGGTGATCACATGATCCCCTTTCTTGACGTAGTTGACGTCTGAGCCCACGGCCTCGACCACACCGGCCGATTCGTGGCCCAAAATAACCGGCAGCGGGTATGGGTAAGAACCGTTCTGAAAGTGTAAGTCCGAGTGACAGACCCCCGCGGCTACCGTACGCACCAGGACTTCGCGGGGACCCGGGTCCGCCGTTTGCACATCCTCGATCTCCAGAGGCTTATTTACTTCTCGCAGAACGGCTGCTTTCATCGCTTGATTCCCTTTCGCGTTTTACCCAGACGGCCGAGTGTGCCAAACGGTTTGGGCGATTACTACCGCGAGAACTAGGCTTGCGCGGGTATGCACAGAAGTGCGATGGTTCGCCGGTGTTCGTTCCGCTCTGATAAGACCATTTGAGACAAAACATCCACTTCGTGTTGCTCTGGGCCGTCTTTGGTTTTGGGCAGCTGAGTGCGCACGCGTACGAAGGTCCGATACATCAACAACTCACCTTTATCGCCGTCCGGCACTATAACAATTGCATCGACCGAGACGATGCGCGGCTCTCGGCCCTCCAGGCACGGTATATGGTGAAGGCCAACGTGGAGCAAGCGGACGGTGGTTTTTGGCGCGGAC